>Ga0129308_1001109_pt1 | contig 31063 bp, 32 predicted proteins | sample L827metagenome_FD_94440 | JGI IMG/M metagenome (GOLD analysis project Ga0129308, IMG submission 94440) | Ring-tailed lemur group fecal microbial communities from Wisconsin, USA - L827 metagenome | ecosystem: Host-associated > Mammals > Digestive system > Large intestine > Fecal | place: USA...
TAAAGAAAATAAAGAAAACAACTGAAAGAAACAATATTCACTTAAACTACTGAAATAAAGCGGTTTTATCTACATTTGATTAGCTGTTTTTTTCTTTTAATACACATCCCCATGAATATTGGTTAATAACATAGGCAGCCTGGCAATGAGAGCCGGAAAGCAATTTAGTAATAGCCGGAAGATTGGTAAGCAGCACCAAAATGTGCTTGTGTTCTACAAAGGTGATCCGAGTAAAATAAAGGAAAATTTTCCCGAACTTGACTTTTCGGATGATGATTTGTTCAAAGAAGAGTGATAACTTTGGCGGATAACAAAAAAAAGGAGATTCGCCATGAAAATAAAACTGTGTATGATTTATAGAGATGTATTAGAGAAAAGGCTAGCACGTAAGAAGGAGCAGTTAAATCAATTAGAAGGTGTTATTGATGGTGGTGGCTTAGCAACGGCAGTAGATAAACGTAAGTATATTGAGTTGAAGGCAATCGTAAATGAGTTGGAGAACTGCCTGGACATGGCGGACTCAATGTTCAAGTTCAGCAAAGAAGATAAGGAGGAGTAAAGTAAATGGCAAAGTATAGTAAAAGTTTAGTTGATCGGATTTGTTCTCTCATCCGAGAGGATAGCTATACTATTGCCGAAATTTGTGAATTGGTCGGTATTCATAAAGACACGTACCATACTTGGATGAAAACAAAATCCGACTTTTCCGACTCTATAAAAAAGGCAGAAGATGACCGTATGCAGTTCTTTGTTGCGGAGGCTCAAAAATCCCTATTGAAAAAAATCAAAGGCTATGAGGTCGAGGAGTCGAAGATCACGTACGTCGATAGTGGAAAGCCCGTGGTTGATGAGAATGGGAAAGAGAAGCAGAAGCCGAAGATTAAAGAGAAGACGATTGTTAAGAAGCATATTCAGCCGGATACCGCCGCAATCATTTTTACTCTGACAAATGGGAATCCGGAACGTTGGAAGAATAGACAGGATACTAATTTAAATAGTAGTACGCCAGTTAGTAAGTTTGAAGGAATGACCGACGAACAATTAGAGGATTTTATTCATGGAGAAAAACAGAAGAGAGATATTGTTGTTGATGGCGGAAGCAGCAGATGTGCTAAGACGCCGGAAGGCGAAAAATGATTTTTGGTCATATTGCTTGTATTATGATCCGAAATTCTTTGCAAATCGGCTTTTTCTAAAACAGGTAGCCGATGCTTTCACGCGTGTATATAAGTATTATTCTGACAAAACAATTTATCGGCTCGCCGTGAGTATGCCACCTCGTGCCGGAAAGTCTTACATTTCGTCACTTTTCATTGCCTGGATGCTGGGGCATTTCCCGGAGGAGTCGGTTATGCGTAACTGTTGCTCCGATACTCTGTACAATAAACTATCCTATGATACGCGCGATATTGTCCGGTCTTCTAGATTTAAAGAAGTATTTCCCGATGTAAAGCTACGTGGTGATAAGCAAAACGTACACGGATGGAGCCTGGATGCCGCCCGGCAGGTGAGTTACTTCGGTGCCGGTGTAGGCGGTACGGTGATCGGCTTCGGGGCCTCCATGTTAGCCATGACCGACGACTTGTATAAGAGTTTGGAAGATGCGCTCTCCGATACCAACAATGAAAAAGTCTGGAGCTGGAAGCAGGGAACACACGACTCCCGTATCGAGGGAAACTGTTGCTCGATCGATATCGGTACGCGTTGGTCGGCCACGGACGTGCTTGGCCGTATGGAAGAGATGGGGAAGTATGACGAGATTATTCGTATCTCCGCCTTGGACGAAAACGACGAATCGTTCTGCGAGGATGTACATACGACGGAATATTACCGAGATCTGCGGGAAGAAACAGAGGACATGATTTGGTGTGCCGAGTATATGCAGGACCCGATCGAGGCAATCGGATTGTTGTTCCCCAGATCTGAGCTCAACCGATTCAAGCTGGCTGATATCGAGGGTAAGCAGCCGGATGGTATCATTGGTGCGACCGACGTGGCCGACGAAGGAGACGATGATTTCTGTGCACCGTTTGCCAAAGTGTTCGGTACAAAGTATTTTATTACTGATGTCTTATTTACAAAGGAAAACGTCGAGATAACCGAGCCGAAGTTGGTTTCTTTGATCCTTGATACCCGCTGCGACAACATACGTATCGAAAGTAATAACGGTGGCCGACTGTTTGCATTGAATGTTCGTAAGGCAGTAAAGGCTAAGAACGAAAAATGCATCGTACAGGCTAAGCCGACAACGAGCAATAAAGAAACACGTATTCTTCTCAAATCCGGCTGGATCAAAAAGCATTGTTATTTCCTAGCCGAAGGGGAGTATAGGAAAGGATCAGACTATGATCGATTTATGAAAGCACTTACCGGTTATAAGAAAGAAGGAGGTAACAAACATGACGATGCTCCGGATGGTATGACAATTCTTGCTGAAAATGTTGAATTTATCGGGTTGTGTCAAGCTAATGTAACCCGACAGGTGGCGTACGCCAGAAGATAATGAACACTGTTAGTCTGTTATAAATTAAAACTGGGTTGTTTAAGTATATTAAAAGCTGTTTCTGCGATTCCCATAGAATATGTATCTAGGATATAATCGAATGTATTGTTGTTGCTTGGAGGAATATCAGGTAATCGATCTATAAATAATCTCACCAAGAATGAGCTGTTAGTCGTTTGTAATAGAACTTCATATTGGTTTCTCATGTGAAATGGAGGTTTTCTTTGAGCTGAAATTATTGTAAGATCATATTCCGTTAAATTATTATTATTGATGAATTGTGTAAGAATGTCGAAACACTCAGTAGTGTCTGCTGCTGTATTTACTAATACCAAATTTTGATTTTTTCGCAGAAGTATAATAATGTCATCAATTTTCCCCAAATTACTATTGGGGATTATTGTATGATTAATAGGAGTATAATTGTATGCACGCAATAGATGAATGACTCCTCTACAAATATGCGATTTGCTAACATCTGCATTGCCTTCTATAATTAAATGCTTCCACATACCATTTTGATTTTTCCGCAAAGATAATAAGTCTATTTATATTTTAGCATAAACGATTATGCCAAATATAAGCGAAATTTTAGCGAATGAAGACTTCGGCCACGTGGTTAGTTCTTTATGCGTTGATACAATAGAGAACCGGGAGGTTAGAGAGTATTATAACGAATATCACGGAGAACGCCATCGGCGTAAAACTTCTGTCGGCTGGCGTGAACCTAAGAGGCTGGCCGTTTATTCTGACACATTGAAGGATAAATTCGGGCGCCCTTTACGATTGGAAGATAAAATCGTAGATGTTGCCAGGATTGTAACAAACTTCCCAAAGAAAGAAGTCCGCACGTCTACTGCTTTTATGTTCGGCGGCAAAATGACAATAACGGCGACTGATCAGAACGACGGCTTCCAGGAATTTAAACGTGTGTGGGAGCGTAAGCTGAAGATGCAATCTGTTCTTAAATCTTTTGCCCGAAAAGTCCTGTCTGAAAGTAAAGCAGCCCTTGTATTTTACCCCTATACATCAAAGGGATTAGACGGAAAACTGAAAACAGAGTTGAAGGTGAAAACGCTTTCCGTACCACGCAATGAAAATACCTTCTCTGAATTCTATCCCCATTTTGATGATAATGATGATTTGGATGCTTTCATTCATCGTTATCAGACGAACTCAAACGGAATGATTCGGAATAGCTGTACCATTTGGATGGCTGATAAGATTATTACCGCAATAGACGAATTAGGCGGCTGGGTAAAAAAGGAAGTACCGAATCTTTTTGGGAAGATACCGGTTGTGTATGCTGATGTATTCCAGCCCGAGTGGGACGAAGTGGCCGGGATCATGGATGCACGCGAGATGCGTCTTTCCCGCATGGCAGATACTAACGATTATTTTGCAGAACCAATCTTAGTGACGTATGGCGATTCAGACTTACCGAGTAAAGAAACGACTGGTAAGGATATGAATTTCCCTGTCAAAATTGATGAAGAAACAGGAAAGCCATATCACGGCGACGCTGATTATTTGACATGGACCGGCTCTCAGCCGTCCGTCGACAAAGAGTTGGAAGAAACCAAGAGCGAACAATATAGTGGTACATCTACACCGGATCTTTCTTTTGATAATTTAAAAAGCCTTGGTAATCTTTCTGGCGTTTCCCGTAAGTTCATGCTAATGGATGCGACGATTAAAGCAAGCGACAACATGGAAGTGTTCGGTCCAGCTCTACAGCGTTGTGTGTCGGTTGTTACAGCTGGTATCTGTAATATTACTAATATCAAATATCGTTCTCAATTGGTGGATAACTTGATCGATGTGGAATTTGGATCTATTCTTCCAGAAGATTTGGCCGAGACATTACAGAATCTCTCTATCGCAAATGGCGGCAAACAAATAAATGCTCAACGCACCATCACGGCTCAGTCGCCATTTACCGAAGACCTGGACGAGGAAATGGCATTGATTGAAGAGGAAGAATCAGCCTCGGCGCAGCGTAATAATATGGTTGGCTTAACAATGGGATATGGAGAATGAAAAGTCTAACGTTTTACGAGCAACAGCATCTTCAGAAGCTCTTGCAGCAGCAGGTGAGCGTAAAGTATCTCTTTGATGATTTTGTTCGTCAGGCGGGACCGTTGCTGGCTCGCTGGTCGGATCATAACAAAGCGAGTGTATGGGTGGGTAACCAAACTGTAGAGAACTCTATCGAAAGATTACTATCTGACCTGCATAGTGGGTTGTTGGCTAACATTACAGATAATATGGTTCAGTCCTGGAATCGTGGAAACAAAAAGGCTGACGATCTCGTATCCGGGTTCATAAAGGATCTGTCTATTTCCGACACATTACGCGATAAGATGTTCTCCCGAAATGCAGAAGCATTAAACATCATGTTGAATAAGAAGGATGAATATGGTTTGACAGTATCGGATCGTGTGTGGAACCTAGCAAAAGGAGCCAAGGATAACCTGGAATACTATCTAGCCTCCGGCCTGTCCTCCAGTCGCCCGTCTGCTCTGATTAGTCAAGATGTCCGGCAATTGCTTCATCAACCGGACAAGCGTTTTCATCGTATACGAGATAAGAACGGCAACCTGGTACCATCTCAACCGATGAAAGATTACCATCCAGGGCAAGGTGTGTATCGATCTGCTTACAAGAACGCTCTCCGACTTTCCTCGACACAGACGAACAAAGCGTTTCGTTCTGCCGAGTATGAACGGTGGAGGAATATGGATTTCGTGCTTGGTATCGAAGTAGAACGCTCGCCCTCGCACAAGGGACCATGCCCGATCTGTGACGCATTGGCCGGAAGATACTCAAAAGAATATAAGTTTACTGGGCATCATCCTTTTTGCATTTGTATAGCAACCCCTATCATGATGGATCATGAAGATTTTGCCGATTATCTTTTGGATGATACCATAAAGCAGGACAAAATTATCATTCGAATGCCCGATATAGAATGATAGGTGAACAGGGAGTTCCTGAAGATTTGCCGGCTATATTCAAAAAGTATCAGAAGAAGAAAAAATAATCAGTACTTATATTTTAAACAGAAAACATTTACGAGTATGACAATTTTAGATTTAATCAAGGCGGCATGTAAGACAAAAGGCGTGCCCGAAAAGTATGCGGAACGTATTCAGAAGACGTTCAAAATAGAAAAGGCTGAAGGATTGGAGGCTTATGTCGATCTATTCAAAGATAATGTTCTTCCGGCAATCCAGGAGGCGGAAAACGAAGCGAAAAATACGGCTGAAACCGCTGCTGTCGCTGCATACGAAGCTAAACATGGATTGAAGGACGGTAAACCGGTAGAAGATCCGGATAAGGACAAGGATAAGAAAACGGAAGAAGAGTTGTTGAAGGGTCTTAGTCCGGAAGTCAGAGCTTATCTGGAAAGTATGAAGAAGAGCGTCGATGATATGGCCAAAAAGGTGGGTGATTCCATTACCAACTCGACAAACGAGGCTAAGAAAGAAGCAGTTCGTAAGCAGTTGAAAGATGCCAATCTTCCGGATAACTGGCTGGGACGTGTGGATTTGGCTTCTGAAACGTCCATCGAGGACCAGATTAAGGTGCTGTCCGAAGAATATACCGGAATCCAGCAAAAGGCTATTGATGATGCTGTGGCTCGTGGTGATTATGCTCCCGGTTCCGTGGATCTTCCGGAGCGTTCCGAAGCGGATTGGGCGAAGCTGATGGATTAGGATGTCGACAGTAATACGAATAATCCCGGTGTGGTAAACCTGGGTATTGAATAATCCAAGTAAAGTGTAACGTTATGTACAGAAAAAGAGAAAGAGAATTCCAGTATCCTCCCGGAATTGAAAAGATTATTGAGGATATGATTGGTGGCGGTACGATTGACCGTCGGAATTTGCAGAATGCTTTGTTCAATGGCAAGGCGTTGGACGAACTGCCTCCGATTGTAATTGTAGTAAAAGATCCGGAAACAGGGCTGTATCATGTATTGAAGACGGCTACGGTTTCGGAAGCTGCTGCTACTGATGCGACAGCGTATAAGGTGGCCAAGAACCATCTGTTTGGTGTGGGTGACTTCGTGACGGTTGGTGGAGCGTTGACAGGCGCATCCGATAAAATCACGGCTATTGATAAGAGCAATGCGGATTTCGATGCGATCACGTTGGAAGCGACTATAGGTGCTGCTGCAAAAGGTTTGGTATTGGTTCAGGCTAAAGACAAGCAAGCTGCGAAAGCCGCCAAGTTGCCTTATGATGGCGAATTGGTCGTCACGATGAATAAAGTCGACTTGACTGTAGCCAACCAGCAGTCCGGATTATTGGTAAGAGGTACGGTAAACGAATCCTGTATGCCGTTCCCGGTAGATAAGGACCTGAAGGCATTAATGTCGTTTATCCGTTTTGTGTAATACATTAAAATCAGATATATGGAAAGAAGTTTAATTAAGCAGGTGAATAAAAAGAACATGGCGGCTCGTTTGAATACCCGCCATGTGAAACCGGTCGTTTTCCCGAACTTCTTCGGGGTGAAAAGAAAGACTTCGTTGAAGTGGGAGACACTGACCGGTGAGAAGGGCGCTCCGGTAATGGCCGACGTGATCTCTTTCGACGCTTCCGCTCCGCAGAAGACGCGCGAGGTGATCAGCAAGTTGTCCGGTGATATTCCGAAGACGGCCGTTAAGCGTGGTATGAACGAAAGTGATTACAACGAGTACAAACAATTGGAACGTGACGCGCAGGGCGACGCGGACCAGTTGGCGTTATTGAATCTGGCTTTCAAAGATCAGGATTTTGTATATAATTCCGTCCGTGCCCGTTTCGAATGGTGGTGTATGCAACTTATGAGCCGTGCCGGATTCCATCTGTCAGCCAAGAATAATGGTGGTGTCGTAACGGCCGAGTTTGTTGGGTGTGGTATGCCGAAGAAGAATCAGCGTAAATCTACGGCTGACTGGAGTAATGCTACAACGGCTAATGGGTTGCAGGATATTGAGGATACGGTTGTAGCCGCTTCTGCTGAAGGTGTAACGATTCGTTACGTTGTAATGCACGTGGCTGATTTCTCTTTGCTAAAGAAACAGAAATCAACGTTCGACACGTTGAAGGCATGGGTTAATTCGTCTTCAAAAATATTGGTGACGAAAAATCTTATCAACGAGTATTTGGCCGAACAGGAAATCCCTGTAAAGATTATCACTGTGAATCCAGCTGTCCGTATCGAAGACAGTGCTCATCGTCGTAAAACAATCAATCCCTGGGAACGTAAACGTGTATGCTTCCTAGAAGATTTGAAAGTTGGTGATATCCAACATGGACCGATTGCCGCCGAGTCTTCCGCTACATTGCAGAAGATTGCCCTCATGGTAAAACAGGATTGGGTATTGGTAACCAAATGGTCTGAACTGGAACCGTTCAAGGAGTGGACGAAAGCGGAAGCAAATGCTATTCCTGTGGTAAATGATCCGGATGCGATGTTTATCATGAAAGTTGATGGTCAGGATTGGAACGCTTCTGAGGATACCGAGGGAACGGATGATATCCCTGCAACATTCTTGGGTGAAACCATTGAACCGGAAGATCAGACGATCCAGGATACTGAAGACGGAGAGTAACAATTATGGCTAAGACGATTCGAGATACAATACTTGCTTATCCCGGTCTTGCCGACTGTGAAGAATTTTTGGATAACGTCGTTTTCCCTGGTCGAGGTCTTGAAGGGACGGAAGAGAGTTCGACGGTCGATATTCAAAAACAAAAGCTGGTGGCTGCCGACCTCTATGTGATGGTCGGCGGTTTACCGGACTTCTCAGAAAACAAGCTTTCTATTACATATCCCCGCTCTTGGTATGACGCTACGGCAAAGAGACTGTACAGGGAAGGTGGAGAACCGGAGAAAGCAGAGTTGATTGGTAACAAAATCGAAGTCCCTCGTGGGCGTTCTGGCGGGCGATGGTAAAACGGTATTCACATACAGCGATTGTAACGATTCCTACCGGATCTCTTATTAAAGGGGAATGGGGGGCCGGAGAACCTCAGGAGATTGAGGTCAAAGGCCAGTATTTCCCATCTAACAGCGGCCAACAGGTAAAACAGAACGCTGATGGAAAAGAGTTTGTCGTACATGGTGAATTTTCGACAAAGGTACGCCCTGTACCAGGCGCGAAGCATATCCGGATCGATAGCATTGGCTTGGACGTTGATATCATCTGCTGGGAGCCGTTTCAGTCTCATTCTGTAATCTACGTGTAGCATGGCAAAGAAAGGCGGATTAACACCTATGTGGTCAGATAAAGAGGTCGAGCGTTGGTTCAATTATCATATTGATCGGGCGGAAGAGAAGATGTATATATTGATGCAGCGAGCCGGAGAGGAGTTTGTCAAGATTGCCCGTGAAAAGGGTAAGTATATTGACCATACAGGTAATCTTCGTTCTTCCGTGGGATATGTGATTGTAGCAAATGGTAAAGTTCTCTCTGAAAACTTCGAGTTCTCAGATGAAGGAACAGATAAAGTGACCGGTAAACAGAGAGCTAAACGTCTAACGAGTGAATTAGCGCCTCTTTATAATAAAGGCTTTGTCCTGATCGGTGTTGCAGGTATGAAATATGCTGTTGTCGTTGAAGCGATGGAAAATAAGGATGTGATATCTTCATCTGCCAGTCATATTGAAGACTGGATCCGGAAGCAAAGTAAAACCCTGTTTGATAAATTAGCGGAGAAGGGATATTGATATGGCGGATCAGTTTGATATAGTTGATATAGTTTATGATGTGGTTGAACCGACTAGTGCCGGTTTCGTCCTGTACAAAGATCGCTCTGGTGATGGTGAGACAAAGAATCACATCACAATCCGGATGCTCACGCTAAATGAAACAGAGGTTGTGAATAAAGGTCCGGTTAATATCAACGTATTTGTGAAAAAGCAAGCTAACGGTATGTCTGATCGACAGCTTATGAAAGGAGCGGTACGAAAAGTTAAGTCTGCACTACGAAATATAATACCTCCTTTCGGCATGTACTGGAAATCTCGGATCGTATGGTCCGAATCTCTTGGCGAAGCAAAAGAAGGCTTCGATTGTACGAATATAAGATTTGAAGTAATTACGGAAATTGATTAATAATATGGAAAGAAGTTTAGCATTAGATATTGACTATCTAGGAGTTGCAGAACCAGGTGATGGTGTAGCAGGAACAGAGTATACTCAGTATCCCGAAATTGATACTGTGACTTTCAACTTCTCAGAGCCTAAAGAAATTAGTTTTACAGCTATGGGGAGAGAAGATCCATGGGCGGTGGTGTCAAAGAAGGGTGATCCTTCGAGTATCGAATATACTATCCCTTCTCCTACGGCGGAAGAGCTTAAGGCTCATTGTGGGGGAACGGTAACTGGAGATAAATGGGAAGCACCTGTTTCAACACCTACAATTATAAAGACGATTAAATTACAGAGTTCTCCGTATAATGGTAAGTATACAGAGTATGTATTCGTCAAGGCTTCTATTGCTGGTCGTTTGAGTCAGGCTCCAGGAAAAGAAGAGACTGATTTACTGCTGGTGAAAGCTACCATTATGACCCCTGTTTCTGCTGCTGGTGTTCGATCTGCGCCTTACTGCCGTGAAGTAAAACCAGTTACGGCTCCGGTTCCTCCATCAGAGAGCTGAATGGCTAAAGCAGTAGTCAAACGTAAATCAAGAAAAGCTCGGGGATAACCTCGGGCTTTTATATTTTAAAGGAAAACATGAGTGTAAAACAAGTACTTCAGATTGAAAGTAATGTGGTAACGGATCAGCCGGTTAAGATTCCCTTTGAGTTCACCCGGTTAGATCTGCTACCGGAAGGGAAAAAGCTAGGGGATAGCATAGTTATTACTCCGCTTACGGTTCGTACTTGGTTCCGGATAAAACCGCTTTTACTGCATATTGATAAGCAAGACCGGGAAATACTGACGGCCAATAAGTATACAGGCTTTAAGAATGAGATCGCTGACTTGATGGCAAAGTACGATGAGATAATCTTTGAGATCGTCTGCTTCGGCATTCACAACAAAAGAGGAAATATGCCGGCTTGGTTCCGGGAGGTTTTAAAGGATAATTGTACTTGGGAGGACATCTATATCCTTCTCAATACGATCATGTTCCGGATCGGTTGCAACCCTTTTTCTCGTACTATCACAGCGCTGGAAGCTGTAAGCCCGCTAGACGAAGAGGAGTTAATAGCCCTTCAAAAGAACAACGAGACCTGGAAGAACCGGAGCCGCAAAGTAGCTTCATGCTCCTAGTTTCCTGTAATGAGGCATTTGGCTATACACATGATCAAACACTCGATAGTAGTATGGTTCTTATCCTGGCAATGCTTCGCGAACATGGATACATAGTCAATGAACGAAATAAAACTTTATACAAAGACGACGAGAGTGAAGATGATGATTCCGGAGAATGGGTTGAAGTAACAGACTTTGATACCGGCCAAAAGAAAAAGGTCAGGAAAATGAAATCGATATAGTATATATTAGAATAGAGTAGAGAAGTTTTGTCATAGTGATGAATTTTGAATTTTGGCAAAAAAGCCCGGCGGACTGTGAAGTTGGCCGGGCTTTTGTATTAGATATTGTCTAGGATGAAATCTGCTGGGATTCCGAAACAATCACGTAAGCGTTTTGCGATGTTCAGGTTAAGCGCACGTTTACCGTTCAACAATTCGCTTACCCTGGACTCTGATATACCGAGCATTTTTGCAGCTTCTTTTTGTTTGATCTTTTTATCTACCATCTGCTTTTTTATCTCGTCTGTTATCAGTGAGGAGACTTTACCGGGCAGTGGATGATAAGCAGCTTCCCACTCATGGATCGCATCGGTGAGACGGATAAATTCGTTTTTGTCCGACTGTGATAAAAGTTCCATATCGCCAAGCTTAGTCCCTTTCGCGATAATCACCTCCATCGCTTCTTTATGTTCTCTATACTGAGCATCATTTTTAATAATCATACGCCCTCCTTATTAAATAGTTTTTACATCAATTTTATCATATTCCGGATGAGTACCGATGAAGCGGATAACCATGCGGCCAGCGAAAAATGTAACAACAGCTACAATCCGATAATTATTACCTTTGATGTTAAATACATATCGGCTGTTACCTACATAATCGGCGGAAAGAAAATCATTTTTCAAGTCAGAGTGGCTTTTCCAATCAGCGGCCTCACATACTTGTATCCATTTCTGGATTGCCTTGTCTGCATCAGCATGCTTGCGGATGAACTTTTCTAGCTTTTCTGAATCAATGATTTTCATATTTTTGTTGTTTGTTTCTCTTTGTTGCAAAGATAATAAACAATTCCCAATTGTGGAAGTTTATTTGTCTGAAATTTTTATTGATCTGTTTATATTTTACTATAAACATTTCTATGGGTATAGTAAATAGGGACGGAGCATTATATATGGCTACCGGGATCGATAACTCCGGGTTGTACGCTGGTCGCCGGGAGGCAATAGGGATAATCAAAGCTATGGCTGGGCAGATTACATCGTTCGATGTCTTTTCCGGTATTGGAATTAGTGCTGCTACAGCGTTTGCCAGTGCTGCAAAAAGCTCATACGATTTTGAAAAGGAATTTCAGAAGAACATGCTGGAAGTGGCAACGATCTCCACGCAGGTAGAAGGTAATATGACCGACTTTATGAACCGAGTAGTGGCTATTACTCAGGAAATACCAATTAAGGCTCCTGAAGCAGCAAAAGCACTATATCAGATTGTTTCAGCCGGGCACGATGGAGCGGACGGTATGCATATACTAGAAGTCTCAGCAAAGTCTGCAATCGGAGGTATGACAGACGCGGCCACGGCTTCTGACGCTATTACTACGCTAATCAATGCCTATAAACTTAGTGCATCGGATGCTGAGAAGGTATCCGATCAGCTATTTACTACCGCCCGCCTTGGTAAGACTACCTTCGGAGAGCTAGGGCAATCTATTGCTCAAGTAGCACCTATTGCGGCCAGCTATGGCGTTGAAATGGACCAGGTGCTGGCCGCTGTTGCTACGCTTACAAAATCCGGTACTCCGACGGCGCAGGCTATGACGCAGATACGAGCTTCGATAATAGGAGCATCTAAAGTCTTGGGTGATGGTGCTTTTAATACTCGTACATTCCAAGAAGGACTGGCGGAAATTGCTGTCAAAGCTGGCGGTTCAGAATCTAAATTGCGTGAACTCATTCCGGAAGTCGAAGCTGTAAACGGAGTTCTTGGTCTGACCGGCATAAAAGCTCAGGATGCAGCGGAACATCTTAAAGCAATGAATGAGTCGACAGGTGCCACATCTGCAGCATTTGAGCTCATGATGAATGATGTGGATAAGCAAATGACGATTCTGTCGAATAATATCCAGGCGGCTTTGCGTCCAATGGGGCAAGCGATATTGAAGGAAGTATCGGAGGTAGCACAGGCATTCAATGAAGCTTTTGAGAATGGCGATGTTGAACGTGCAATCAGATCCCTTGGTGACTTAATTGTAATAGTTACAGGAGCCTTCATTGGTTATAAAGGAGCTGTTACGGCTTCTACTATTGCTCAAAACATACACACAAAAGCGTTGGTTGTTAGTAGGTTGGCTTCTATGAAGCATATAACTACGAGCGCCTTGATGACAAATGCTATTAAGGCACAGACTGTCGCTTTATTAAAGAATGTTGCTGCATTGGCTACTAATCCATACGTTTTAGCGGCTGCTGCAGTTGCTGCATTAGGATACGGATTGTACAAATATGCAACACAGGCGACTGTAGCTGAAAAGGCTATGGCTGCACATAATGAGCGCGTTAAAAAACTCAGTGAGTGGGCGGATAAGACAAAAGAGAGTGTGGACGGCATGCTTTCCTCTTTGAAAGATGAAAATGTTCTCATGTCGAAGAAGGTTGAAATTTATAGAAACCTTCAATCCCTTTATCCGGATGAACTCAAAAATATATCCCTTCAGAACTTTCTTTTGATGGATTCGGTACAGGCTAATAATTTACTGGCGAAAGCTCTTGATGAGAGGGTTAAAGCCCAGCAAAGAGCAGATGTTAATGCTATTGAAGCTGAAATGAAGACTAATGATTCACGAATAGCTGCATTAGACAGCAAAAGTGGAATGGATACATCTGTAGGAGAGTGGTTTGAATTGCGCCGTTTGAAGTCAAGAAATGAGCAATTAAAAATAGAATATGAGAAAGCAAAAGATATAGTGATCCAGGGATTGAAGGATGAGACGGCGGCCAGGAAGACCGCAGAGGATTTGAATAATGACAATGAAAAAGGAGAGACGGTTCTTCAGCGGAAAATAGCTCTTACTAAAGAATTGTCAGATGCTGAAGCCAATTTAATAAAACTCCGTGCACCAGATTCTACCGCAAAAAACAGCGAGATAAAAACGGCAGAAGATAAGGTCAAGGAGATAAAAGGTAAGTTGGAAGCTTTGACAGGCATATCGGGTAAGGAAGGGGATAAATTGAAACAAACTCAAACAGAACTAGCCCGTGCCATCCTCGATAATGAATTAAAGCTTCAGGCTGATCGTATTGCTATCATGAAGGACGGCAAGGATAAGCGCGTCCTCTTGGCTGATCAAGAATACAAGGAAACTATTGCGGCTATTCAAAAAGAGAAGGAAGAATATCAAAAGAAAATCAAAGAAACCAAAGGCAAGGAGGATCCCGCTGTCCTTTCTACTTTTACCGATCGTGAAAACTCTGCTAAGGATAAGCGAAATAACGATGTTGCCAATATAACAAAAGAATATGCCGACCAGTTGAAATCGATACAAAACGATGTTGATTCCCATTTTCGGGATCAACTGGATAATCGTTTGATCGAAATAGATAGCTACTACAAAGAGCAGATCAAAATGGCCAAGGAAGCAGGAGAAGAGGAAGAAGGTGACTTTATCCAAATGCTCATCAGAAAGCAGCAGGCGGAGCGGGAATATGCCCGGAAAGAATCAGCCATATCTACCGTTGATTTTAAAGAACAGGTGGACCTTGGTCACCTTGAGAACAAGTCCAATGATACCTACTTTGTCGAAGAGACCGAGCGACAGAAAACGGAGATTGTACGTAAGTATGCCTTGGAGCGTATAACCATCCTCGAAAGTATGGGGGATGAACAGTCCAAGAAAGACGCAGAGCTTTTAAAGATAGCCGTCGAAGGATATGATAAAGCGCTGTCAAAACCAAGTAAGAAATCAATCAATAACCTGGTTGACGAAAAAGCTATAAAGGCATTGCAAAAGCGCTTTATGGATCTGGGTATGTCCGAAGAAGAAGCGAAGGAAAAGGCGATTGAGTATGCTGAAGGCTTTAAGGGGAAGATGCAGATGGTTGCCGATGTAGCCGATAGCCTGAAAACTGCTTTCGGTGGTATCTCCGACGAGTTGGATATGGCTTTGGATGCCGTTAGCAACATCGCCCAGGGATTTGCCGAAGGAGGATTAATTGGAGGTATATCTGCCGCTGCCGGTCAATTGATCAGCGTCGTTGGCAATTTGTTTACGGCAAAGAAGGAAATTGATAAATCCATGGTGGAAGGGTATGAAACCTACATGGATGCCATCAACGATCTTATTGATACCCAGGTTGCCCTCCTTGATAAGCTGGGTGGAATGGCCTTCGGTCAGAATATAATTGATACGACAAAGGACATTGCCAAATCTATAGCGGCCAGCCGTACCTTGTTTAATGAGGCCATGAGAGCCGGTGCCGGTATGTTCTCCCATAGCGACGGTTACAAGGCAAACAAGATGCTGAAAGGGTACGTCAATGAACTTCGCGAAGTAGGTATCTACACGACCGATTTAAGCCAGATGACTAATGAACAGCTGGCCTCGTTGAAGAAATTGCCGGAGGTGTATGCTCGTCTCCCGGAAGGACTGCGTAAGTATATTGATGCTATCGCTGAAGGTATCGACAAAACAGAAGAATTTAAAGATCAGATTCAAGATACTGTTCTCGGCCTGGATTTTACAAGCATAACAGATATGATTGTAAATTCCGTTACCGATCCATCAATAGATAATGCCCTGGAAGACCTAGAAGCCAATATCGATAAAACGATTGCGAGTATAGCCCAGAATATGCTTCGTCGTAATCTGTTGCTCGGCCCTCTTGAAAAAATGACCAATGACCTATATAAGTCAATGGAGAAGAAGGATAAGGATGGGAATACTTATTACAAACTTACAGCTGAGTCGGCAAAGAATTTCAAAGACAATGTATTGGGATTGGGTAAACAATTTCAGGACGCTTGGAAGGAGTTGGAAGAGGCATTCGGAAACAGTGGTATTGACCTGATGCCGAAAGAAGAAGATGTGGAAGATGTATCGGACAACTCCTTGAAGGGAGCTTATGCTAAAGCCAATCAAGAGAGTATTAATGTACTGGCCGGACAGACCGGTGCCCAGCGTGTTGCGATAGAATCTATTCGTGAACAGATGCAATTTATTCGTGATCTGCAGGTCCAGGGTTGGAAAGATGTGACAACCATTAAGGAATTGGTCGGTAAATTAAGAGAAGTATCCGATAAAATCGAGCAGACAACAGAAGAGATAAAAGGGCATACATATAAGATTTCTGAAAACTCTGTAAGAACTGTGGATGCATTGGAAGGTAGAATTGATGTAAATATAAAGGGAATGTGATGACAATCGACGGAAAAAACATAAAGGACTGGGGTTGTACGTTGCTTGAAGGCTCTTTCGATGACCTGTTGAAATACCCGAAGCGTAAAGCTGTGACTACTCGGGATTGGGCTGAATCGAATGGTATTGTACCGGATCTGTCGGAAGTAGAGTTTGAAGCCAGAACAATCAAATTGTCCTTTTTTATGGAGGCCGATGGAGAGGTGGAGTTCTGGCGTCGGTATAACAAACTGACATCAGATTTATCGGTTACCGGCTACCGGGAGATGAACTTTATTGAAGGTATGACAAATCGACTTCGGTTGAATACGGGAGTGAAATATGAGTTGCCTGTCTTTCTGAATGCGAATAGAAACTGCTCAGTTCTTGACCTGAATTTTATAGAGGATAACTTTACTCTGGTCTCAGCGTATCCTTCCGGCGGAATAAGCCTACGTGGGCAGTATGCTATTAACGGATATGACTTTGGTGAGTTCGGTATCGGCTGTGATGACGGCTTGGAAGACATACTTAAGACTCCGGCCTTGAAAGATCCTTTTACGGATGGCCGGAACATCGATTTGTCAACGATTAGGACACAACACAAAACGATCAAACTATCCCTTTGGATGCTAGCAAAAAGTGTAGGGGAGTTCCTGAACAACTATTATGCCTTCTTTACTCAACTTTCAGGCACTGGAACACAGAGTTTATATATTAATACACTAGGTGCTACAACGCAGGTGTATTACTCTGACTGTCCGTCTTATACGATTGAGATATGGCGGGAGACGGGCATCATGGTCCGGTTTACAATCTCTCTCGTGATCCCGGTAGTGACCTGGGTTGACACCGGTGGCGTGACAAGGTACAGAGTATTGCAAGATAAAGAGCTCGGTCTGTTGGCTGACGAACAAGGTAGAATAATAGTATTTAATTGATATGGCAGAGGAATTTGATATAGTAAGAGCGCAGAATCTTCCGGTGGCAACGAATGTCAGTGATAATGATATGCTGCTGGTTGTACAAGGTGGTTTTTTGAAACGTGTTCTCCCATCGCTAATGAAAGGCAAGCCGGGTGATCCAGGTCTAAGTGTTTATATAGGTGTGGATGGAAGTAGCATCCTTTGGAAACAGGGGCCATCCGGCACTTGGCAGAATCTTGTCTCTTTAGAGAAGATTCGTGGACCCAAAGGAGAGAAACCTTTGTTCCGGAAAGTAAGCGGTACTCTTCAAATGAAGTATGAAAATGAACCGGACTCCGCCTACGAAAACATTTTTGACCGGGAAGAACTGAAGATGAAGTTTTCTGATCTTACAGCGGAAGAACGCGACTTGTTAAGGTTACATTATACTGATTTGACAGAGGTAGAGAAAGCTGAACTGATGAAACCTGCTACGGACGCGGCAGCCGAGGTTCGTGGTATAATGGCTCAAATAGAGAAAGACGCTAATCAGAAGATTACTGATTTGACGACTTTCGAAACCACAGCCAAAGAGCAAGAAGCGGGTCGAGTTGATGCCGAAAAGAAACGTGTTACAGCTGAAGGGTTACGTAAGACAGAGGAAGCGGCCCGAGCATCTGCCGAGGAGTTGCGTGAGCAGAGTGAAGCGGAGCGTATTATCGAAGAGGGTAAGCGTGTGTCCGCTGAAGGAATCCGGGACAGTGCGGAGCTGGCCCGTATCAAGGAGGAAGGAATTCGGAATACCCAGGAGCAGAATCGTAAGGAAGCCGAAGATGCCCGTGTTTTGGCAGAGCAGGCCCGCGTTACTGAGGAAGGTAAGCGCGATGCTGCCGAAACTTTGCGTAATCAGTCTGAACAGAACCGTGTCACGGAGGAAGGAAAACGTGATATTGCTGAACAGAATCGTGCCGCGTCGGAAGTTGGTCGTGGGGATGCTGAAAAATCACGTATATCTGCGGAAACTGAACGAGATGAAGCTGAAAAACTGCGTATCTCTTCTGAGACGGACCGGAAGACGGAAGAAGAGATACGTGATGCAGCAGAGCGGGCACGTATCGAATCCGAAGCTGCTCGCGTTGAAGCCGAAAGACTCCGTGTTCAGGAAAGTAAGGAAGCTGTAGATAATGCCAAATCCTCTGCCGGACTAGCGGACTTGTCTGCCGCTGCTGCTCAGGAGACTGCTGATCATCCGAGCTATGTCGGTGAAAACTATTATGTCTATAAGTGGAACAAAGAGACAAAGGCTTATGATAAGACCGATATCTTTGTTAAGGGCGATGCTTTTTCGATCAAAAAGGTCTATCCATCCATATCTAAAATGGAGGCAGACTTGAATAATCCTGAAATCAAAGAAGGTCATTTTGTTCTTATCAATACTAATGATGTAGAAGATTCGGACAATGCGCAGTTGTATATCAAAACGCATAATGAAGAGACTGGTGTTTTTTCTTATAAGTTTGTGGTTGATATGTCAGGGGCCATCGGTTTCACCGGCAAGACTCCGCAGTTTTCGATCGGAAATGTATCAAAAGGTGACGATCCTGCAGTATCCTTATCTCCTGACGGAACAGATGCGGATGGCAATCCTAAATACAAATTGAATCTTGTGTTACCGAAAGGCGATATTGGGGGGATTGGGCCTGTAGGACCAACAGGCCCTGAGGGAAAACAAGGCCCAATCGGTCCAAAAGGTGATACCGGGGCCGCCTTTACCTATGATATGTTTACTCCGGATCAACTATCCTTATTGGTAGGTCCTGTCGGTCCTATTGGTCCACAAGGTCTTAAGGGAGACAAAGGAGATAAGGGTGATAAAGGCGACAAGGGAGATCAGGGGATACAAGGTATTCAGGGTCCAATCGGTCCCAAAGGTGAAATCGGGGCGACTGGCGCTAAAGGGGCAAAGGGTGATACCGGTGCACAAGGCCCGCAGGGGTTACGTGGCGAAAATGGCATATCCTGTGATTGGCAATGGTCCGGCACCAGTTTGCGTATTTACGGTGCATCCGGGTGGAGTAGCTATGTAAATCTACAAGGTCCTCAAGGGCCGAAAGGTGATACCGGTGCAAAAGGAGCAACCGGAACTCAAGGTCCGCAGGGTCCTAAAGGAGATACAGGAGCGACGGGACCGGCCGGTGCAAAAGGAGCAACTGGTGCAACTGGAGCAGCAGGCAAGAATCTGGAATTTGCCTGGAACGGATATACGTTAGGTGTTCGTCAACAAGGACAAACTGCATATACTTATTCTCAGAGCCTTCGTGGAGCAACAGGGGCCACAGGAGCGCAAGGTCCGAAAGGCGACAAAGGAGATACCGGGGCTACAGGTGCACGCGGTGCAACTGGAGCAACCGGACCGCAAGGCCCTAAAGGGGATTCTGGTGTATTCAGTGGAGGGAATGTTACAAGCGCAATTGTAATTACATCTGGTGTTATAGCTGAAGCAATACAATTTAAGCGAACATCCGGAGGAGCCGCAATTGTTCAAGGGCAGAATTCATTTGAATTAACAACATATTCATCTTCCTCAAATATAAAATTTAATGTTGGAGGTGATAATAAAATAAATTTAGGTAGTAATCAAAATTATACGAAGATTGCTTGGACTGTTGGGTCTGATATCCGTTCAAAAAATGTATTGGGACCTGTAACTGATGTGACAAAGGTCCTAGGATTAGGTATAATACGGTACACAAGAAAAGACGATTCAACCAATAAGGAATGTATAGGAGTATCGGCACAAGACCTATTAAAAATTTTTCCGGAATTTGTTGCTTATGATAGTACAGAAGATTTCTACAGTGTAGATTATGCCGGTTTAGGAGCCTGTGTTGCGGTCCTAGGATACAAGTCTCTCCATAAAGAAATTGAAAAATTAAAGCAAGTAATAACAGAACACGGCTGGGAACTCCCTGCCGCATAAAAATATCAGCGTAAAATGAAGAAGGAGGAAATTGTGAATTTGAACCGTACACTATTGTATGTGTCATTCGGTAACATGAGTAAGGCCGGCAAGTCGGCCATGGTGCGCAACCTGGTCCGGTTGGGAAAACATTCGAAGGAAATCGAGGAAGCGATGAAGATCGCTTTTGATAAGTTCAAACCTTCTGGGTTCGATGAGTTGTCAAAGAAGAAAAACCGGTCAGATGATGAACAGAAAGAGTTTGATAATTTGACAAAGAGGTTTGACGATGATATCAGAGAATATACATCTGAGTTCCTGGCCGAGGAAGTTGAGATCGAGATGCACTATATTTCCGATTCAGACTTCGATGATTTGGTAGATGCGACGTCAAAGGCTACGAAAGAATTGACTGCCGGTAATTTTATGTATTTAAGAACTTATTTAGTGAAAGAGGGATAACGATGGAAGATAAAGATAAAAGATTCGCGTATTTCGTGATGTCTCATACAGTTGATACAGATAGAGGACGTCAGTTTCTTTGGCCGGTACTCCCTGATCCAAACATGGGAGAAGAATTCTGTAATAAAATCAAGGAAGAGCATAAAGAAATTATGGATTGGGTATCAAAAAATCCAGATAAAGTCATTTTGGCAGAACATGGTTTCTATTTAGAAAATCCTCGGAAATGTCCCAAATTCGAACGGTGTGGATGGCGTAGACAAGGAGGAATGTCTTCATGTTTTGGAGGAGAGTATTCTTTCTGTTACGTAGTTCAAAATGAGAAAGCTCAGAATGAATCGGATGGACCGAGTGGACCTGCTGGAGGACCTGGACTATGTGGATCTTAATCATATTCGAAATTGTATTCTGGGTACTACACTACGTCAGTACCCGGAATATCAAATCAGACATTGATTTGTGGGGAGAAGAGCTTATTAATTGACTTACTAAAAACCTTACGGCGTATAGGTAGCCGTTTTAAAAGAAATGAAAAAGATTTTATTTTTAATCGTGTGTTTAATCACATTTGTATCAGGTAACATTTACGCTCAGGAAGTAGTCACGGACCCTGTGGCGAGTATTGTAATTGACCTCGGAACGTTTACCGGCATCGTGGCTATAGTGTCAACTTTAGTTACTCAGATCACAAAGGTTGTACCGGCTATCTCGGACAGTAAGCTGATTAAAATCCTAATATCAGTCGGAACCGGCATTGTGGTTTGTATGGTCTGTTGGTTGTTGAAGGCAACTCCGTTACTCAATGATCTTGTATGGTGGCAATCGCTTATATATGGATTGGCCGTCGGTTTATCCGGATGTGGTTTTTATGATATTATTAAAGCAATCGGAGCCTTATTTGGTAAGCAGGACGAAGTGATACATTATAATAAGTAGTAAAATAAACTCCGCCTCCGAACTTCGCAGCAGGGAGGCAGATGCCTTAAATCTAATATTAGCATTATAATTGATAATACTAACTCCACAAATGTAAGATTATATTTTAAAGTATGAAAATTAAGCGGGGAAATACGGTGTTATGTGATGCCTATTTAAAAAATAATAGCTTCACGGTTGACGAAATTATGGGTGAGCAAACGCTTACCCTGAACTTCTTGTCCCGTAATGTCGTAGAGTTTGAAGTTGGTGATTATGTGGAATGTGAGGGTGAAAAGTATAAAATCCGGTATAAGGAGAAAGTTACCAAGCGGGAGAAGTCGCTTGGTTGGGAATATAATATCCCGTTCTATTCAAGCAAGTATGATCTGGAAGATGTTGTATTCTTTTTGAATGGCGAACCTGAGTATAAGAAAAATTTTGACTCTTATACCGGTACGGCAAGACAGATCCTCGAGTTGATCGTTAAAAATATGAACCGGGAGGATAGCGGTTGGAAGGTCGGATCGTGTATAGAGTCTCGCCCAATAACTATTTCATTTAAGGACAAGAATGTTGGAAATGTCTTGGATGATACGGTTAAACAGATTGATACCGAGTATTGGATATCTCAGAAAACGGTCAGTATAGGGAAAAGGAAATACAACAGTAATGGCCTTGTGTTGGGACAGGGTGAAGGTCTTGGATTTACCGAACTGGAAGTATCGTCTGTCGATGAAGAGCGACCGACAACGGTTATTTTCCCGTATGGATCAGATAAAAACCTGGGACCGGATTACGGGGCGGACTATTTGACGTTGCCCGGTGGGGTAAAAGAGCTGTCGAAGAATACTGAAAAGTATGGACGTTTAGGGCAGAAAAAACTACAGTTTGATCATATCTTTCCGAAGGGCGAATTTTTAGTAACAGCCAAGATTGACGATTTTACATTACTAGCCTCGGGAATAGACTTTAATCTTACTGATTGTCTGCTTGATGAAGTTGAAGCGATTGTAACATTTCAGGATGGAGGTCTGGCCGGTTATGACCTGGCTATCGTTGAAGGTAGTTGGAATAATGATTTGAAGCAATTTAAGCTAAAGGTAAACGAACTGGAAAATGCCCTGAAAGTTCCAGGAGACATCAACTTCGCTGTTGGTGATAAGTTTATTCTGACCGGGATAAAGATGCCGCAGGTTTATATCGATAATGCTTCAAATCAACTAGCCGAAGAAGCTCAGGCATGGCTCGACGAACATTGTGAGAAGCGTATCCAACTAAGAGGTAAATGCGACGAAGTGCTGTTCCGGCAAATGAATTTATTCATTGCCTGCGGACAGATGGTCGGGGTTTATTCCGATCAGCTAAAGATCGATCGGGAGATCCGCGTGACCAAGGTTAAACGGTATCTCGAAAATGATGACAAGTCGGCATACCGGTATGAACTAACCTTGTCTGACTTCCTGCAGGGGAATGGCTTCAAAGACTTGGTTAATGATGTCGATAAATTCCCGGATGAGATCGAGGATAAAGTTAAGCCGGTCCGCGAGTGGACTAAGCGGTCATGGCGTGATGTGATGGAGACGTTAGGTATGATGTTCGATCCGGAGGGAGATTATTTCACCGAATTTATCAAGCCGCTGGCCGTACATACGGCTCAGCTGATTGTTGGAACCAATTCTCAGCAGATGGATTTGATTGGAGTGAAGTTTATTCCTAATGCCGATAACGATCCGAACTACTTCAAGAATACAGCGGGAAAATTGGTTCATTTCACAGTAAGCGAGACAGTCAGAGAATGGTCTATCCCGGCGGCATCCTTCCGACTTAGTAATTCATTGGCCTATTATGTGTATGCAAAATGTCCTAAGGATGGCAGTATAGGATCTATATTTGTTTCTGAGCGGCAGATCAAGTTAGAGGCAGAAGCCGGTTATTTCCATTTTTGGATTGGTGTATTGAACACTCCAGAGGATAGTGTTCGTTCCTGGAACCCTAACTATGGTTTTACCGAGATTGCCGGGCAGACGATCACGACCGGTGTAATAAAAGATAAATTGGCCCGATTGGTAATCGATTTGGTGAATGCTCATATCATCGCTCAAAATGGGGCTACGATTTCGGGAAAGATTTTGTTCGGTGAAGGAACATCCGGTTTGGAAAATATAAAGGAATGGCCAGCCGCGAAAAAGGTGATTGACGATGCCGTTAGAGAAATCGGCGAAACGAGTAAAGCCCTGACCGATTTTGAAGGAACCGTGAATGGTGCATTTAAAGACGGAGTTATCGAACAGGCTGAAGCTAAGGCGATAGAAAAGTATATCAATACTCTCAACACGGAAAAAGCTGACGCGGACGCTGTTTATACGAAATTGTACTCCAATATATATCTTTTAGGTTCTCCGAAAACCGATCTGTTAAACTCAAAGATTACTTATAATGGTGCCCATACTGAATTAATCAAGGCGGTGAATGATGCCATCGCCGACGGTCGTACAACCGTTGCCGAAAAAAATAATGTCGATAGTAAGTTTACTGCTTATAAAAATGCTATTGCCGATTATAAATCGAAGGTGGAAGCAGCCAATAAAGCCATTCAGGATACGCTTAAAGGTTACTCGGACGAAGCTCTTGCAAAAGGTAAAGAGGCTTTTACGGCTGCCAGCAATGCCCAGGCATCAGCAAACCAAGCTCAACAATCTGTATCAGGCCTGGGAAATTACATAGATGGCGCTTTTTCTGATGGAATAATAGAGGAGTCTGAAGCCAAAGCTATCGAGAAGTACATTAATACAGTAAAAACGGATAAGGCAGCTGTAGAAGCTACCTACAATAAGTTATATGTCAATAGCTACTTGACCGGTACCGCAAAATCGGGATTGCTCAATGCAAAGGTGACTCTGTTTGGAGCGATTGACAATCTACTATCGGCAATCAATAGTGCTATTTCTGATGGCAAAACGACTGTTGCCGAGAAAAATAATGTTGACAGCAAGTTCTCCTTGTTTAATTCGGCCATGTCTTCATTCAATACAGCCGTGGAAACGGCCAATAAGGCTATTCAGGATAAACTTAAAGAATTCTCGGATAATGCGGCCGCAAATGTACCTGCTGATTTTAAGGATTCTTTGGCTAAACGATTAGGATATACTAATTACGCAGCCTTGGAGACTGCTGCCGATGCGGGCAATACCGTTATCAAAAACGGCAAGATTAATACTATTCTGGTCGAGGCTGCCGCAATTGTAGCGAAAGGTATTACAGCTGAAATGATAGAGGCTCTTGATATTGAAACAAGCAGACTGAAAGTACTGAATGGGGCTAAAATCGGTAAATTTACAATAGAAGATGGATGGTTAACAGGCTATACGAGTGGTTTAGCGGATGCTTTATATAATGTAATAAAATTACGACATACCAAGAACTCAGACGGATCCTTTTCCCAAATAACTTTAGGGTCGAATGTCAATGATAGCTTGTTTGCTAATCAACGTGTAACGGCTCGGATTTATAATGGTATATCAAATAAAATTCCCGAATATCTTGCTGGTTGGGAAGATTACTACCGAAATACAGCTTTACAGCTGGAATCCAATTATGCCGATGTAAATCTAGCCTTAGAAACCATAGGCGGTCGTATGCATAGAGGAAGGCTGTGGGAAACAGAAGAAGTAAGTCCGATAACAGGAGCCGGAACATATAGTTTGGAAAAAAATGGGAGCTTATTTCTATTTAGAGATTTAAAAGCTGACCTAACATTTGAATTGCCTTTATATGATACCGTACAAAAGGTGTTTGGAAATTTTCAAAGTGGGGTTGCCGCGTCAACTTATGGCGTATATACAATCAGAATATTTATAGATAGATACTGTGCTTATCGGGTACTTGTGGCAGGCACATCAACGACTCCATTGCTTAACAATGATGGAAATATTCAAAATGATGCTTCTGGAGCTAACTATGGTGCACGCTGGCTTAGCAAAGGAGATTTTATGGTTTTAGTTTTTTACAACAAAGCTTGGTATATACAAAGCCTTTCAAATTAATGTAATATGGAAATATATGTAAGAAATAATGATGGTTTGGTATTGAATAGTTATCAGTTCAATAGCTCTTTTCCGGCGGGTATTAATAATGAAGAAATGTACGCCAAAGAAGATTATACTATATATGATATCTCAGATATCCCAAACGATCCTGATTTGGAGTATTTTTTTAAGAACTACTATTACAAAGACGGGGTTCTTGAACTTAAATATGTTCCTGAAACCTATGAGATCAAAAAAGAAATCGATCGACTGAAAAAAGTACTCTCTGACTCAGATTATATTGTGATTAAATCCTATGAGGCTACAATGACTGGACAACCGGTAGAGTACAACATGGGTGAGATACATATTTCTCGGCAAGAACTGCGGGATAAGATAAATGAGTTAGAGGAACTATTAAATCAAGAAGGAGGTGTGATGTGAATATTGAACTAGCTGATATATTGGCTATCATCGGTACATTAGGCGGATTCGAAGCGATAAAGTGGGGAATCAAATTTTACACGAATCGAAAAACAAATGCTCGTATAGAAGATGCTCATGCTGACGCAGAAGAATTCAAGGCTTTGCGTGAATATAATGAGTTTTTGCAAAAACAATTGTCAGATAAGGAAGAGCGTTTTGTTGAGCAAACCGGAAGACTTCGACAGGTTCAGGATGAGCTTTTTACTTTGAAAGAGAGTTATTCAGATTTAAAGCTGGAGCTTGCCCTGAAGAGATGTGAGAAAAAGAAGTGCGGAGATCGTGAGCCGCAAAATGGATATTAAAAGATAAGGAGCAAAAAGAATGAAGAAAATTGATTCAATAATTATTCACTGCTCGGCCACACGCGCCGGTCAGGATATCAAGGAAAAAGATATTGACCGTATGCACCGGGCACGCGGGTTCAACCAGATCGGCTATAACTATGTGATCGACTTGGACGGGACCGTAGAAACCGGTCGGCCGCTTACGGTTTCCGGGGCACATTGTATCGGCTACAACGATCACAGTGTAGGTATTTGTTATGTTGGTGGCCTTGATGCTGCCGGTAAGCCTTCCGATACCCGGACACCGGCGCAGAAGGCGGCAATGGATGAATTAATTAATGATATCTGCCAGGTTCATGATATTGTCGAATTACTCGGCCATCGTGATATGTCACCGGATCTAAACGATAACGGTATCGTCGAGCCGTTCGAATGGGTTAAGATGTGCCCGTGCTTCGACGTTCGGGAAGAATACAAATCATATTTGAAACCAGTAATTGTCCGACCATGAAATATACATTATTATATATATGTATAGCGCAGTTTATTTCTTGCGGTACCTCTAAGCGTTCTACGGATGTAGAAAGGCATATGTTTAGATCTGTCAGTCTATCTGATAGCCTACTGCGAAAGGATAGCGTTTTATGCCTGGAACAGCTTCTATCAAATGAAAGGCTACATACTAATATTATCGTAACAGAGTGGTCAAGTCCGGACAGTGTCGGTCAGCAATTCCCAATCCGGACAACTGAAGTTGATTTGAACCGGCAGAAAGATGAGCGGTCGGTCAAGTCCGAGCAATCTGGATCGGCTACCGTCCAGGTAAAGAAAAAAGATGTAGCCCAGATAGAACATGAAAAGAAGAAAGAGAACATAAAGACTGATACCCGGTTGATCCCGGCCTGGGTCTGGTGGTTTTTACTTGTTGGTGGATTGATTTCAGCTTTGCTGTATTGGTTGGTCCGTCGAAAGAAATAGTTTGTTTGATATTAATACTAGTGTGGCCGTCTTACCTGTGAGGGTAGGGCGGCTTTTGTTCAAACACTGGTTCTTGTAGTAGAGATAGAAGATTCTCAGGGGCCAGTGATAGGTCATGAACTCCTACTCGAAATTGGATATTAGGTGTAAATAGATTGTGTAAATTGAAAAGGAGTGTTAATTGTAGAATGAGCATTGCTATTGATGTTTAGCAGCATAATTGAGGAAATAAATCCTTAAAGAAGTCTCATTTCTGAGAATTTATGCTACTTTTGCACCATATTTACATGCGTTTTACGCTAATGTTATGTAAAACTTATACTTTAAGCGAACTCTTTATGCTCTTATTTGTAGTATTATATGTAAACAATGTTATATTAATAAGTAACACCTATGAATAAAATATATGCCTTTGATTATATGTTATCTCTCTTTGAGCAGTGGAATAGCGAAGAAGCTAAAGAATATGCAAATTTTGGTAATAATTCTAAGTTGTCTATGCTTAAACTTCTGTTTTTAACTGCGGCGCCTAAAGAAGGAGGAAGCAAAGATCTTTTAGATACTTTTGACAATTTCTTCGCTCTACCTTATGGTCCTGTCGAAAGTGATATATATAATGCCATTCAAAAAAACGAGCTGTCTTCTTATGTGCTGACAGAAAGATCAATAACCAAAAAGGAGAATATTATATTACCTTATAAGGTAGAAGATTATCTTCCTGTAAAGGATGCTGTAGATGTTTTAAAAAAAATAAACAAACGACTTATATTATTGAATGCTTTTGATTTAGTTGAAATTACGCATAAATGGGAAAGCTGGAAACAATCTATAAACTTTGCCAAGTTAATGGATATGTCGAGTTATAAAATGACTGTAGAATCTATTCGGAATGATAGAAATAAATACTTTGAATAATCAAAGATAAGATGAGTTGTATATTAGAGCAATGTTATAATCAATTCATAGAAGAGTTTCCAGAATCTTGGCTTCCCAATAGTAGTGAGAAGGAGTCTGTCTTTTTTGATAAAAGTGCGCAGATTGAAAATTTCTTTGAGATATGTTTTATACAGTTAAGCAGGTCGATTATTAGTGGGGAATATATTAATGTTCCTAATTTCCTTGACGTATTAAATAATTTTCTTGCTAAGACGACAGTAGAATATGCTCCTCCATCACTTTCAGAGTCTGGAAATGAAAAGGTTGACAAGTTGCTGACACGATATAGAGATTTGAATTACTCAATCTATAATGCATTGCAGCATTATAATTATTTTGTAACAGTTTCGAAAAATAAATTTAGTACAGAGGGAAACCAATATAAATATGGTTTCTATAGATTGAAAAACATTAATTCGACTGACAAAATTCTTAAATTATTTCCAGAGATAACAATTCCTTTATGTTTGTTTGATTATCGGTTTCCTATTGGTGAAGATGAATTCCATAATCTCCTTATAAGTAGAGATAGATTAATGGAATGCATCTCTGAAGGTAGCTCTGAAAGAAGGTCCGTTTTAGCTGTATTGCTCCACAAATGCCATTTTATAATATACAATATTAAAGAATCTCCATTTTATATTAATACTGAATCAACTGCTATATATATAAATCCCAAGGGTTTGGATATAGGGTATTATGAAGGGTTTATTGCAAAAGAATGTGATTCTGAATCAAAAGCAAATGAGCTTTTAAATGATATTAGTGGGGTAAATCCTGAACTAAAATCATTTGTTTTGTTGATGAAATATTATAAACAGAATCTTACTAACAAGTCTGATATTGTTAAGATGGATTTTGTTCTTAGGAAGTTCTCTGATATTTATCAGATAAAACGAAATTCGAGAGAGTTTATAAATCCAGGTAATTCGATAGAGGAATATAATAAATTTTCGTTGAATTCTATATTTAACTTTTTGTATAATTGTCGTTTTTCGTTTTATACACAAAAATGCGAACCTAATCTAAAACAAATAAAAGAAGAACTTCGGCATATAGAGAATATACAAGCAAAAACTGGAGTGAAAAATTTTCATCCATATGAAAAGGCTATAGAAGTTATCACTAAATGTATTGAACTTCATATCGAAAAAGAAGATTTTGAAGATAGGTTAATAGAAGATAAACTGGAAGAACTTGACCGCGTGATTGTTTTATATAGAGAATCTTATGAGTGGAGCCGATCACATCAGTTTTTTCCTTTTCAATTACCATTTGAAGAGTCTATGTATTGTGTGAATAATGAATCAATTAAACTATTTGTGCCTTCGGCTTATGCGAAGTATATTGACTATAATGCGTTGAAAGAACGATTGGAGCAATTTAATAGAACTAAAGAGTATTTAAGATTTCGCTGTGATTTATCAATGGAAAGGAAAGAGATAACGCAGATAAAAGAGGATATTAAAACTTCTGATAAAAAGGCTTATGATTTAATAGCAATATTTATAGCTGCTATTACTTTCCTTTTTGGAATCGTAAATATTTTCATAAATAACACTACTCTTAATATGTATCAGTTAATAGCTAATACGATTGGGTTAGGTGTTTTGCTATTACTTTTTGCCTTTTCGTATTTATTTGTTTCACCATTATTAGTTCAGAGGATAAAGTGGAAGCACTACTGTAAAACAGGTCGTTTTATAGGCGGTATAGCAGTAATAGTGTTGTATGTTATACTGGTTTGCTCTTTGTATGGATATAGCAAGTCGGCAATAGATAAAAGTGAAATAAACAAATCATCTGTCAAACAACATACATCCGCATGAAAACAGATCAATATAATGCATATGTTTGCATAGAAAAACATAAATTTTTTCATAGTTAAGGTTGGGCGTCTGGGTGAGCGATCATCTGGACGTTCTTTTTACGTTTACACCCTATATTCTGTATTTCATTATACTATTTTGGTTGTCTGCGAATTTAGTTTGTCCGCTTTCTGTTACTTTGGTATCTTTCCATTCTAAGATGTTAGATTTGAAAATCTTTTAAAATGAATAGCTATGAAAGCAGAAAAGCAACATAAGGAACTACAAGCTACTCTAATCCAACCTAAACAGGAAAGATCGAAGTTGAGTTTTGTTGATAACAGACTTCGAACGGTAAACCAAACTGAATTAATCAGTATCATTCAAAAAAAAGGAAATAGAACTAGGTCTTTTCGCAATTTAAAAGTTTGCATTGATAATCATGATATAATACAATGTATAACACATGGACAAATAATATATTTAGGAAATCATCCTATATCAAGACAAAAATTAAATAGATGTACAGCTGATGGATTACTAGAACTATTAAGCCGATATATAGACTCTAATCCTAAATATTTAGATGATAGACAGTCTTTACGAACAAATATCGAAGATATGCGTTTACAATTACAGGTACCAGAACCTGTAGGCTGGAGAAGAGTTATATCACAAGTAGATAATGTGGTTCACCCAAGAATTCGTGTCGGATTAGACGGACTGAGAGAGTATGAATATGGAGCAGCGAATAGAGTACCCCACATACATTGTTATCCAGGAGGAGCACATGTTAAAATATTATTTGGTAGGAAAATAAGGCGCTTAGACCTTGTTAAAAATGGCTTTTTAGTTACTAATATAGACTATGTTTTGGATCAAGTGGGTCGAGTTGGAGATGAAATATTAGCGGCGGCAAGGCGAGTTTGCGAAATGGATTGAGCTTGTTATTATCCCGACATTGTCCATAGAATAATGTAATTGTTAAATAATGTTCCGGTTTATTTGGTTCTATTGTGAATTGGTTTAGGTGAATTAGTCAAGACTTGTTCTGACATTTGTTTTCCTATCGTACAAAAAAACTGTCCGATGTTTGCCCTGAAGTTACGTAACTTTCATCACTCTCACAACCGAATGGGATTTTATCCATCTCA
>Ga0129308_1001111_pt1 | contig 31001 bp, 29 predicted proteins | sample L827metagenome_FD_94440 | JGI IMG/M metagenome (GOLD analysis project Ga0129308, IMG submission 94440) | Ring-tailed lemur group fecal microbial communities from Wisconsin, USA - L827 metagenome | ecosystem: Host-associated > Mammals > Digestive system > Large intestine > Fecal | place: USA...
GGTCTGGCGGTGGCCGCCAACGTCCCCGGCTGCCGGGTGGTACTGGGTGAGCTGTCCGAGGGCGCTCTGCGCACCTGCAAGCAGAACGTCCGCCGCAACGGCCTGAATGCCCGGGTGACCTGCCTGTCGGTGGACGCCATGGAGGCCCCCAGCTCCGCCCTGTGGGACTTCGACGTCATCGTCAGCAACCCTCCTTATATCCCCACCGGCGACATCGCCGGGCTGGATTCCTCCGTCAAGGACTACGAGCCCCACATGGCCCTGGATGGCGGAGCGGACGGCCTGGACTTCTACCGGGTCATCGCCGCCAAGTGGAAATCCGCCCTGCGGCTGGGCGGCGCCCTGGTCTTTGAGGTGGGCATCGGACAGGCTCCCCAGGTGGAGGAAATTCTGGCCCAAAACGGCTATGAGAACATCCAGACCGCCCAGGATACCCAGGGCATCTGGCGCGTGGTAGAAGGAACAGCCAATCAATAAAAGTCCGTTTTATAGGACTCCTTTTGTGCTATCCTGATCCCGTAAACTGAAGAACAGCATTCCGGCCACCGGGCCGGAATGGAAAGGATGAGAACGATATGGCGACGAAAAAAACTGTGGTGGAGTCTGCGGCTCCCGCGTCGGATAAGAAGAAGGCCATCGAGACCTGTATGGCCCAGATCGAGCGCACCTACGGCAAGGGTTCCATTATGCGTCTGGGCGAGAACACCGGCATCGTGGTGGAGGCCATCCCCACCGGGTCCCTGTCTCTGGACATCGCTCTGGGCATCGGCGGCGTTCCCAAGGGCCGCATCATCGAGATCTACGGCCCCGAGTCCTCCGGTAAGACCACTCTGGCCCTCCACATCGTGGCCGAGGCCCAGAAGCGGGGCGGCGAGGTGGCCTTCATCGACGCCGAGCACGCCCTGGACCCCAGCTACGCCCGGGCGCTGGGTGTGGATATCGACTCCATGCTGATCTCCCAGCCCGACACCGGCGAGCAGGGCCTGGAAATCTGTGAGGCTCTGGTCCGCTCCGGCGCCATCGACGTGGTGGTGGTGGACTCGGTGGCCGCTCTGACCCCTCGGGCCGAGATCGAGGGCGACATGGGTGACAGTCACGTGGGTCTGCTGGCCCGGCTCATGAGCCAGGCCCTGCGGAAGTTGGCCGGCTCCATTGCTAAGACCAACTGCATCGTCATCTTCATCAACCAGCTTCGGGAAAAGGTGGGCGTCATGTACGGCAACCCCGAGGTGACCACCGGCGGCCGGGCGCTGAAGTTCTACTCCTCCGTCCGCATTGACGTGCGCCGCATCGAGGCCATCAAGGTGGGCGGCGAGATCATCGGCAACCGCACCCGGGCCAAGATCGTCAAGAACAAGGTGGCGCCCCCCTTCCGGGAGGCCGAGTTCGAGATCATGTACGGCGAGGGCATCTCCAAGTGGAGCGAGCTGGTGGACCTGGCCGTCAAGCTGGACATCATTCAGAAGTCGGGCTCCTGGTTCTCCATGGGCGAGCTGCGCCTGGGCCAGGGCCGCGACGCCGTCAAGCAGTATTTTAAGGACAACCCCGAGCTGGCCGCCGATATCGAGGCCCAGATCCGGGCCAACGCCTACAAGCTTATGAGCAAGCAGTCCCAGGTGGCCGCCAAGGCCGCCGGCCGGGCGGTGGACGTGTCCGCCGACGACTTTGAGGACGGCGCGGAGCCCGAGCCCGAGGAGTAATCTCAAATGGTCATCCAGGAATTAAAACCCTCCAAGCGGGTGGCGGGCCGCTGGCTGGCCGTCCTGGAGGACGGCTCCATCCTCCGGGTGGGGGAGAACGAGGTGATTTCCTTCGCACTCTACGCCGGGAAGGAGCTGACCGAGGAGGAGGCCGACGAACTGCTGGCCTCCGCCCGCCGGGGGGGCTTGAAGGAGAAAGCCTTAAGTCTGCTGACAAGAAAGCCCCAGTCCCGAAAGGAACTGGAGCGGAAATTGGGGGAGTGGGGGGCCATCGAGGAGGAGGCCGCCGCCATCTGTGACCGGATGGAGGAGCTGGGCTACCTCAACGACGCCTCCTACGCCGCCCAGGTGGTGCGGCACTACGCCGCCAAGGGGTTCGGAGAGAAAAAGCTCCGGGACGAGCTGTACCGCCGGGGCATTTCCCGGGAATTGTGGGATGAAGCTCTGGCCGAGGCGGAGGACCCCGCCGCCGCCATTGACGCCTTCGTGGCCAAAAAGCTGGCCGGAACGTCCGCGGACCGGAAGGAGCTTCAAAAGGTCTCCGCCGCCCTGGCCCGCCGGGGCTACAACTGGTCGGAGATCAGCGACGCTCTGCGGCGTTTTGGGATGGAAACCGGCGAGGACTATTGAAGGTCGCCCAGGATGGACAGGGTCAGCTGGCCGCCGATGTGGACGCCGGAATGAAACCCCTCCAGCCGACAACCCTCCAGCACCACCCGCAGACTGCGGAGCAGCTGCTCGGAAAATTCGCCGCCCATCGCCGCGTTTATCCGCTCCAGATGGCGGACCAGCTCTTTTTCTCCGATCTCGACCGGTTTGTCCAGCGGCGAGGGCCGGCAGATGCCGAGACTTTCGCCGTAATAGAGGGCGGAGATGTAGTCGAACATAGTGTCATTCCTTTCTAAAATATATGAGTAGTAGATTTTATCTACCTTTATTATAGTAGATAAAATCTACTAAGTCAAGAGGCGTTTCATGTTTGATGTAAAACTTTTTGGAGAGCGGCTTCGATGTGCACGGGAACAGGGGGATATTACCCAAAAAACCGTGGCGGAGCTGCTAGGCGTGACGCGGACGCAGGTCAGCGATATGGAGAATGGAAAAACGGGGACCAGTTTGCCACGCCTTGTGGTCCTGTCTGAATTTTATCATGTATCGACCGACTATCTGCTGGGCATCACCGACGATCCCACCTGGCGGGGCAATTAAATGCCGCCTTTTCAACCTAGACTATAAAATTGGAGCGATCTTATGTCATATAAAGTAGCATTTGTATCCCTGGGCTGCGACAAGAACCGGGTGAACACCGAGCAGATGATGGCCCTGTGCCGCAAGGCGGGCCATATCGTCACCGGCGACCCCGAGGGAGCCGACGTGGCGGTGCTGAACACCTGCGGCTTCATCGAGTCCGCCAAGAGCGAGGCCATCGACAACATCCTGGAGCTGGCTCAGCTGAAGGACCAGGGCAAGCTGAAAAAGCTGCTGGTCACCGGCTGTCTGACCCAGCGCTACCCCGAGGATATCCGGGTGGAGCTGCCCGAGGTGGACGGCATGCTGGGCACCGGCAGCTACACCGACGTGGCGGCCGCCGTGGAGGAGCTGATGGCGGGGGAGAAGGCCGAGCACTTCGACGACATCCACCGCACCTATGAGGACGGCGAGCGCGTCATCACCACCCCGTCCTATACCGCCTATCTGAAAATTGCCGAGGGGTGCAGCAACGGCTGCGCTTACTGCGTCATTCCCAAGCTCCGGGGCCGCTACCGCAGCCGCTCTATGGAGGCGGTGCTGGCCGAGGCCAGGGAGCTGGCCGACTCAGGGGTGAAGGAGCTCATCCTCATCGCCCAGGACGTCACCCGGTACGGCTCGGACTTCCAGGACGGTACCACCTTGGCCAAGCTGCTGGACGAGCTGTGCAGGCTGGATTTCCACTGGATTCGGCTCCACTACCTGTACCCCGAGGCGGTGACTGACGAGCTCATCGCCACCATCGCCCGCCAGCCCAAGATCGTCCATTACCTGGACATCCCCATCCAGCACTGCAGTGACAGTATCCTGACGGCCATGCGCCGCCGGAACACCAAGGAGGAGATCGAAGTCCTCTTTGACAAGCTGCGCGCCGCCATGCCCGATATCGTCATCCGCACCTCTCTGATCTGCGGCCTGCCCGGAGAAGGGGAGGAGGAGTTCGAGGAGCTGTGCGATTTTCTGCGGGAGCAGAAGCTCCAGCGGGCGGGTGTGTTCCAGTTCTCCCCGGAGGAGGGCACCCTGGCGGCCGCCATGGAAAACCAGGTGGACCCCGAGGTGGCGGAGCGCCGGGTGGAGCTGGTGGTGGACCTCCAGTCCCGGGTCATGGATGAGTACAACGAGAGCCGTCTGGGTGAGGTGATGGAGGTGCTGTGCGAGGGCTTTGATTCTGAGCAGGGCTGCTACGCGGGCCGGACCTACGCCGACTCGGTGGACATCGACGGCCACGTGTACTTCACCGCCGCCGGTCTGGTGCCCGCCGGAAGCTTTGTCAATGTCCGCATCACCGGGGTCTCCGACGGGGACCTGACCGGCGAGATCGAGGAATGACGAAGAAAAAGGGTTGACAAACCTGCCGTTCCGAAGGACAATGTGGTGGGTCTCGGCCCGCTGGAAATCAATGGATAAGGACGGGGTCCCCGTGCCGCCGCGGGCGGAGAAGGGGCCTGGCCGAAAAAGGAGACACTATTATCATGAATACCGCAAACAAGCTGACCATCCTGCGGGTCTTTATGATCCCCGCCTTCCTGCTGGTGCTGTACCTGGATGTGCCGGGGGCCAACTATTGGGCGCTGGCTATCTTCGCAATTGCCAGCTTTACCGATACGCTGGACGGCTATATTGCCCGCCACTACAACCAGACCACCGACTTCGGAAAGTTCATGGACCCCCTGGCGGACAAGTGTTTGGTCACCGCCGCCATGCTGTGGTTTGTAGAGATCGGCCAGATGCCCGCCTGGGCGCTGCTGGTGGTCATCATCCGGGAGTTCGGCGTGTCCGGCCTGCGCATGGTGGCCGCCGACAAGGGCCGGGTCATCGCTGCCGGCTGGTCCGGCAAGGTGAAGACTGCCTCCACCATGGTGTGCATCGTGCTGATGCTGCTGCCCATCGCCCCCTGGATCAACAGCATCTGCGTGGCGGTCATTGTGCTGACCACCATCTACTCCGGCGTGGAGTATTTTATGAAGAATCTGGATGTGCTGTCTCAGGTGAAATAACCGGATTCGGAGGGAGCTTTGATGGCGACAAAACTAGATCGGACGCAGTATCGGGAAGTATTGCTCAAGCTGCTGGCGGTCACGGCCTATGCCGTCATCGCCGCGGTGAACTTTAACAGCTTCGTCCAGGCGGGCGATCTGTTTCCGGGCGGATTCACCGGCCTGACCCGATTGATCCAGCGCTGTGCGCTGGAGTTTGGGGGCGTGACCCTGCCCTTTGCCGTGGTAAACCTGCTGCTCAACGCGGTGCCCGCCGCAGTCAGCTATAAGCTGATTGGGAAACGATTCACCTTCTACTCCTGTCTGGCCATTTTGCTGTCCAGTGTCTTTACGGATCTGGTGCGGCCCATGCCCATCACCGAGGACATTCTGCTGATCTGCATTTTCGGCGGTCTCATCAACGGCTTCGCCGTCAGTCTGTGCCTGAAGGCTCGGGTCACCACCGGCGGAACGGACTTCATCGCCATCGCCCTGGCCGAGCGGAAGAACATCGACGCATGGAACTATATCCTCTGCGGCAATGTGGCCATGCTGATGGTGGCGGGCCTGCTGTTTGGCTGGGATAAGGCGCTGTACTCCATCATTTTTCAGTTTGCCAGTACCCAGGTCATCCGCATGATGGACCCGGACAGCCAGCGGGTGACGCTGTTCATTGTGACGGGCCGGGAACGAGCCGGCGGTGTGTGCGCCCAGATCCAGGAGACCAAGCACACGGCCACGCTTATTGAAGGTGTGGGCCTCTACAACGGATCGCCCTGTGTGATGATCTACTCAGTGGTGACCAGCAGCCAGCTGCGCCAGCTGACCCGCAAGGTCCGCGAAGCTGACCCGGACGCCTTTGTCAACGTGATCCGCACGGAGCGGCTTCACGGTAACTTCTACCGGCCGCCGAGAGACTGAGCGGCGGAACAGAACGAAAAATCGCCCGCGAAACCGGCTGGTTTCGCGGGCGATTTCTTTAAAGCGGGCTGGGGACGGCCTAGGGGTGGAACGGGAACGCTGCACCGTATAGCTAAATTGTACAAAATGGGAAGGAGATGCGGCAGTTTGCAGATGTTGACCAAAAAGTGCGGGGAATTTGACGTTTCTTAGCTTTCCTTGTTCGGAAAGCGGGGGAGGAGAGGTCAGCGCTTGGGGCTTTCCCGGAGAAGAACCTGGTCGCTGGACTGATATTCCTTGGAGTATCGCCCGGGGGTGACGCCGGTAAGGTGGCCGAAGGTGCGGATGAAGTGGGAGTTGTCGGAGAAGCCGGACAGCTCACCGGCCTGCTGGACGCTGATGCCGTCCTGAAGCAGCTGTCTGGCCCGGAGGACCCGGCTGTAAATGATATACTCCATGACGGAGAAGCCGGTGGCCGATTTGAAGATGCGGCACAGGTAGTGCTTGCTGATATAGAATTGGTTGGCGATCTGGTCCAGAGACAGAGGCTCGGCCAGGTTGTCCCGGATGTAGTCCAGGATGGGGGCGACCCGCAGAAAGTCCTTGTTGCAGATGGCCTCGCCAGCGGTGGCGGCGTTCAAAGTGGGGGCCACCCGGATGAGCAGATTGAGCAGGGCCACGGTCTGGCGGATGTCGCTGCCGAAGGAACCGTCGTTTTTATTGCGCTCCAGGGCCTGGAACAGCTCAATCAGGGCGGTCATTTCCTCGCTGTCCAGGGTGGCCCGGCGGAAGGTATCCACGGTGAGTTGGGTGAAGTCGGTCTGTGGGGTGGACAGCTCGGTCAGAGCCTTCCGGCTGATGTGGAGGACGTACCGGGCGTGAAAGCCGGTAGCCATGGTGCGGTGCAGGGTGTTTTCGCCAATCAGGTACAGGGTGCCCCGATGCAGGGGGTATACCTGGTCGTTGACAAAGATATTTCCGGGGCTGGTGAGGGGCAGGAGCAGCTCGTAATGGTCGTGAAAATGGAGCCGGCTCATGTTCCAGGTGTCGTTATGGTTCAGCTGAAGATGAAATTCTACATTGGTCATAGGTCAACCTCCGTCAGTTCCGGCGGGGGGCCGAAACGGGTCAATCATGGCGGCAGCCCTTGGGGGAGAAGAAACTGCGGCTCAGAAGGGGTAAAATACGGTTGCCGATATTATACCACGCTAGGTGAAGATATGCAAACTTTTTGCTAAATTATAAATAGACCTTTTGTGAAAGTTGTGATAGAATAGGACACGATAAAAAGCGCATACCCGCACCTTGAAAACCAGCGAGAGAAAAGACCAAAAAATCTTTTGTAATGGGGGTTTATATCATGAACAAAGTATATTCCTTGCATGACGCGGTCGCCAAGTACGTCGAGAGCGGAGATTGTATCTGCTTCGGCGGCTTCACGACCAACCGGAAGCCCTACGCCGCTGTCTCTGAGATCCTGCGCCAGGGACAGAAGGACTTCACCGTCTGGGCCGGTCCTGCCGGCGGCGACTGGGACATGATGATTGGCGAGGGCCGCGTCAAGGCCTATATCAACTGCTACACCGCCAACTCTGGCTACACCAACGTTTCCCGCCGCTTCCGCGCTGCCATCGAGAAGGGCGAGCTGACCTACGAGGACTACTCTCAGGACGTCCTGATGCTCCAGCTGCATGCCGCTTCCCTGGGCCTGCCCTTCCTGCCTGTCCGTCTGATGAACGGTTCCGGCCTGGAGGAGTACTGGGGCATCAGCAAGGAAGTCCGTGCTACCATGGAGAAGGTTGACGACCTGAAGCTGGCCCGCGTGGAGAATCCCTTCAAGCCCGGCGAGCAGGTCATCGCTGTCCCCGTGCCCAAGCTGGACACCGCCATCATCCATGTCCAGAAGGCCTCTCCCGACGGCACCTGCATCATCGAGGGCGACGAGTTCCACGATGTTGACATCGCTGTGGCCGCCCGCAAGGTCATTGTCACCTGCGAGGAGCTGGTGAGCGACGAGTACATCCGCCGCGATCCCACCCTGACCCGCATCTTCGGCGAGTGCGTCAGCGCTGTCGTCCACGCTCCCTACGGCGCCTGGCCCTCTCAGTGCTACAACTACTACGACAACGACTCTCACGCCCTGAAGGAGTACGACAAGGCCTCCAAGTATCAGGACGCCGAGGACGCCAAGGTTCAGCTGGCCAAGGCCGCTGCCAAGGCTGAGAAGACCGCTGCTGCCAAGCCTGACGACGCCAAGGCCGCCGAGGCTGCCGCCAAGGCCAAGAAGGCCGCTGAGGACGCCGCCGCCGGCGTGGCCATCCCCGAGACCTTCCAGGATTACCTGGAGAAGTGGGTTTACAGCGTCAAGGATCACGAGGAGCTGCTGGACAAGGTCGGCGGTTCTCGTCTGATGCGTCTGAAGAACGAGCCCCACCTGGGCTACTCCACCAGACACTAAGAAGCAGGGAGGTTAATTAAAATGTCTGATTATACGAAGTATACTAAGCAGGAAATGCAGGCTTACGCCATCGCGAAGAACATCAAGGAAAATCAGATCGTCATCGTGGGCACCGGCCTTCCTCTGATCGGCGCCTCTCTGGCCAAGCGTGCCGTTTGCCCCTCCTGCCACCCCATCGTTGAGAGCGGCCTGATGGACTGCGATCCCGTCGAGGTTCCCCGTTCCGTGGGTGACAACCGCTTCATGGCTCACTGCGCCGTGCAGTGGCCCAACATCCGCTTCATCGGCTTCGAGGCCAATGAGTGGCTGCACGACGAGGACCGTCTGGTCGCCTTCATCGGCGGCGCTCAGATCGACCCCTACGGCAACGTGAACTCCACCTGCATCTACGGCAAGGGCGACTATGTCAAGCCCATGACCCGTTTCACCGGTTCCGGCGGCGCCAACGGCATCGCCACCTACTGCAACACCATCATCATGATGCAGCACCAGAAGCGCCGCTTCATGGAGAAAATCGACTACATCACCTCCTGTGGCTGGATGGACGGCCCTGGCGGCCGTGAGAAGGTCGGCCTGCCCGGCAACCGCGGTCCTCAGATGGTCGTTACCGATCTGGGTATCATGAAGTTCGACGAGGAGACCAAGCGCATGTACTGCGCCGTCATGTTCCCCGGCGTCACCGCCGAGATCGTCCAGGCGAACACCGGCTTCGAGATCGACTGCTCCCGCGCTGAGATGATGGAAGGCCCCAGCCCCGAGATCATCAAGCTGATCCGCGAGGAGATCGACCCCGGCCAGGCCTTCATCAAGGTCCCCAAGGAGTAATCTGAACCGTTTCGGTCAAACTTAGAAATGAATATAGGAGGAACTGACATTGGGTAACTACTCTATGCCCCGTTATTTCCAGAATATGCCCATCGTGGGCAACAAGCCTGTCCGCGCCAACGCCGAGAACGTGGCTGAACTGAAGAACGTCGAGGAGGACATCCACGAGAAAATCGTCGCCAGCCTGGAAAACGGCAAGCCCGACGAGGCTCTGAACGAGAAGGGTCAGCTCACTGCCATGCAGCGCATCAGCCTGCTGGTCGACGCTGGTACCTGGTGCCCCCTGAACAGCCTGTACAATCCCGAAAACAACAAGACCGGCACTACTACCATCATCAAGGGTCTGGGCCGCGTCAACGGCAAGTGGTGCTGCATTATCGCTTCCGATAACAAGAAGCACGCCGGCACCTGGGTCCCCGGCCAGGCTGACGATCTGCTGCGCGGTTCCGACACCGCCAAGCGTCTGCGTATCCCCCTGATCTATCTGCTGGAGTGCGCCGGCGTCGAGCTGCCTGTTCAGGAGAAGGTTTACCCCAACCGCCGCGGCGGCGGCACCCCCTTCTTCCGCAACTCCGAGCTGAACCAGCTGGGTATTCCCGTCATCGTCGGCATCCACGGCACCAACCCCGCCGGCGGCGGCTACCACTCCATCTCTCCCACTATCCTGATCGCCCATGAGAAGGCCAACATGGCTGTCGGCGGCGCCGGCATCGTGGGCGGCATGAACCCCAAGCCCTATGTTGATATGGAGGCCGCTCTGGCTCAGATCGAGGCCACCAAGGGGCTGCGTGCCGATCCTCCCGGATCTGTTTCCGTCCACTTTGGACAGACCGGCTTCTTCCGTGAGGTGTACAACGCGCAGGAAGGCGTCATCGCTGGAATCAAGAAGTATGTGGACATGCTGCCCGCTTACGACCTGGAATTCTTCCGTGTGGATGACTCCCAGTCTCCCGCTCTGTCCGATGCGGAGCTGTACGACATCGTGCTGAACAACAAGAACCGCCCCTACGATATGTATTCTGTTATCGGCCGCCTGTTCGACGGCAGCCAGTTCATGGAGTACAAGAAGGGCTACGGTCCTGAGATGATCACCGGCCTGGCTAAGGTCGATGGTCTGCTTGTGGGCGTGGTTGCCAACCAGCAGGGTGTGTTCCCCAACTACCCCGAGTACAAGGTGGAGAAGTACGGCCAGTCCATGGGCGCCGGCGGCAAGCTGTATCGCCAGGGCCTGATCAAGATGAACGAGTTCGTCACTCTGTGTGCCCGCGATAAGGTCCCCATGATCTGGCTGCAGGACACTACCGGTATCGACGTGGGCGATGACGCCGAGGTTGCCGAGCTGCTGGGTCTGGGCCAGTCCCTGATCTACTCCATCCAGAACTCTGACCTGCCCATGCTGACCATCGTTGTGCGCCACGGCACCGCCGCTGCCCACTATGTCCTGGGCGGCCCGCAGGCCAACGACAACAACGCCTTCACTCTGGGCACCGCCGCTACCGAGATCAACGTCATGAACGGCAAGACCGCCGCCAACGCCATGTACACTGGCCGTCTGGCGAAGGATCAGAAGGCCGGCAAGGATCTGCAGCCCACCATCGACAAGATGAACGCCATGATCCAGGACTATGATGAGAAGTCCAAGCCCTTCTTCTGCGCCAAGGCCGGTCTGGTGGATGAGATCGTGGATCTGCCCATGATGCGTAACTACATCGTGGCCTTCACCGATTCCTGCTACCAGAACCCCAAGTCCATCTGCCCCTTCCATCAGATGCTGCTGCCCCGCACTATCAAGGATTACGACAACCTGAAGAAGTAAGCTGAGACAGCCCAATTCAGCCGGGCGGCGGTAGGCCGCCGCCCGGTACTATATTTTCACGACGGAGAGACATCCACTATGAGTATCTATACCCTCGGAATTGATATTGGCTCCACTGCCTCCAAGTGCGTCATGCTCAAGGACGGCAAGGAGATCGTCAGTAAATCTCTGGTCGCCGTCGGCGCCGGTACCAGCGGGCCCCAGCGGGCCATCAGCGAGGTGCTGGAGGCCGCCGGGATGCAAAAAGAGGACATGTCCTATATTCTGGCCACCGGCTACGGCCGCAACTCCCTGGACGAGATCGCGGATCACCAGATGAGCGAGCTGAGCTGCCACGCCAAGGGCGCGGCCTTCCTGTTCCCGGAAGTGCGCACCGTTATCGACATCGGCGGCCAGGACGCCAAGGTGCTGCGCGTGGAAAACGGCGCCATGACCAACTTCCAGATGAACGACAAGTGTGCCGCCGGCACCGGCCGGTTCCTGGACGTCATGGCCCGGGTTCTGGAGGTGGATGTCAACGATCTGGGCACTCTGGGCGCCAAGTCCACCAAGTACGTCGGCATCAGCTCTACCTGCACCGTCTTTGCCGAGAGCGAGGTCATCAGCCAGCTGGCCAAGGAGACGGACAAGTGCGATATCATCAACGGTATTCACCAGTCCGTGGCCAACCGGGTGGCCGGCCTGGCGCACCGAGTGGGCGTGCAGGACATGGTGGTCATGACCGGCGGTGTGGCTCAGAACTCCGGCGTCGTCAAGGCGCTTCAGGATCAGCTGGGCCACGAGGTTCACACCTCGCCCCTGACCCAGTACAACGGAGCCCTGGGCGCCGCGCTGTTCGCTTACCAGAGATACCTGAGAGAGCAGAAGGCGTAAAGCCCTCTGAACGAGTAAAAGCAACCATACTTTTGCGCCCCAGCTGTTTGCGGACCAGCTCACCAGGGCTGCGCGCAGCAGTTTGAACGCAATCTATTGAATAGGGAGGAAAACTATCATGGCTAAAGAAGTAAGCCCTGGCGTAAAGGCACTGCGCAAGGTCGTTGACGACGTCCATGCTGACGCCCGTCAGGCCCATGCTGAGGGCAAACTGGTCGGTTGGTCCAGCTCCAAGTTCCCCTGCGAGCTGGCTGCCGCTTTTGACCTGGATATCATGTACCCCGAGAACCAGGCCGCTGGTATTGCCGCCAACCGTGACGGCGAGATCATGTGCCAGGCCGCTGAGGACCTGGGCTTTGATAACGACATCTGCGGCTACGCCCGTATCAGCCTGGCCTACGCCGCCGGCAAGCGCGCTTCCCGCAAGTTTGACCCCGAGACCCTGGAGTATGTCATCAACCCCGCTTCCGGCAAGCCCCTGAAGGACGAGAACGGCAATGTCGTCATCGACGAGGCCACCGGCAAGCCCAAGAAGGACCCCAAGACTCAGGTGCCTTTCACCGTGCTGGACGACATCTATGAGATCGAGGCCCTGCCCGAGACCACCGAGAAGGAGATCGCCTACAAGAACTTCCGCCGCGAGGCCATCAAGCCCTACCGCCAGATGCGTATTCCCCAGCCCGACTTCGTGCTGTGCTGCAACAACATCTGCAACTGCATGACCAAGTGGTATGAGAACATCGCCCGTATGCGCAACATCCCCCTGATCATGATCGACATCCCCTACAACAACACCGTCGAGGTCCACGACACCAACGTGGCTTACGTCCGCGCTCAGTTCGACGCCGCGATCAAGCAGCTGGAGGAGCTGACCGGCAAGAAGTTCGACGAGAAGAAGTTCGAGCAGGCCTGCGCCAACGCCAACCGCACCGCCAGCGCTTGGCTGCGCGTCTGCGATTACCTGCAGTACAAGCCCGCTCCTTACAGCGGCTTCGATCTGTTCAACCACATGGCCGATATCGTCACCGCCCGCGCCAAGCCCCAGGCCGCCGAGGCCTTCGAACTGCTGGAGAAGGACCTGGAGAAGGCCATCAAGGAAGGCACCACCACCACTCCCTTCCCCGAGAAGTACCGCGTTATGTTCGAGGGCATTCCCTGCTGGCCCAAGCTGCCCAACCTGTTCAAGCCTCTGAAGCAGCACGGCGTCAACGTCACCGCCGTTGTGTACGCCCCCGCCTTCGGCTTCGTGTACAACAACATGGACGAGATGTGCCGCGCCTACTACAAGGCCCCCAACTCCGTCTGCATTGAGCAGGGCGTGGATTGGCGTGAGGGCATCTGCCGCGACAATAAGGTCGACGGCGTCCTGGTCCACTACAACCGTTCCTGCAAGCCTTGGTCCGGTTACATGGCCGAGATGCAGCGCCGCTTCACCGACGATCTGGGCGTGCCCTGCGCCGGCTTCGACGGCGACCAGGCCGATCCCCGTAACTTTAACGAGGCCCAGTACGAGACCCGCGTTCAGGGCCTGGTCGAGGCCATGGAAGCTAACAAGGCTGCAAAGGAGGACGCTGAATAATGAGCATCGAAGTTTTGCTGAATCAGTTTAAGGAAGTCTCTGAGCATCCTCATCGTCAGATTGAGGCTTTTAAGGCTCAGGGCAAGAAGGTCATCGGCGTTCTGCCTTACTACGCTCCCGAGGAGCTGGTCATCGCCGCCGGTATGGAGCCCATGGGCATCTGGGGCAGCAACAAGAAGACCATCTCCCACGCCAAGGAGTACTGCGCTACCTTCTACTGCACCATCGCTCAGCTGGCTCTGGAGATGCTGCTGGACGGCACCCTGGATCAGCTGGACGGCCTGATCACCCCCACGATCTGCGACACTCTGCGCCCCATGAGCCAGAACTTCCGCGTCGCTATGGGTGACAAGCTGCCCTGCATCTTCCTGGCCCATCCCCAGCACCGCAAGCCCGCGTTCGGCCTGCAGTTCACCGTGGACCAGTACAGCCACGTGAAGGCCGAGCTGGAGAAGATCTCCGGCACCCCCATCACCGACGAGGCTCTGCGTGAGGCCATCAAGGTCATGAACCGCAGCCGTGCCGCCCGCCGTGAGTTCGTCAAGCTGGCTGGCCAGCACCCCGAGGCTGTTTCCGCTGTCAACCGCTCCGCCGTCCTGCGCTCCGCCTGGTTCATGGACAAGACCGAGCACGCTGAGAAGCTGGAAGCTCTGAACGCCGAACTGGCTGCCCTGCCCGCCTCCAACTGGAAGGGCACCAAGATCCTGACCTCCGGCATCATCTGCGACAATCCCACCCTGCTGCAGATCTTCGACGACAACAACCTGGCCATCGCCGCCGACGACGTGGCTCAGGAGAGCCGCTCCTTCCGCGTGGACGCCGCCGAGACCGGCGACCCCATGATGGCTCTGGCTCAGCAGTTCGCCGATCAGGACTACGAGGTCCTGCTGTACGACGAGCACTCCAACCAGAACCGCCGCGGCGAGTACGTGGCCAACCTGTGCAAGGAGTCCGGCGCCAAGGGTCTGGTCCTGTTCATGCAGCAGTTCTGCGACCCCGAGGAGATGGAGTACCCCTACCTGAAGATCGCTCTGGAGAACGCCGGCATCCCCCACATCAAGCTGGGCGTCGACCAGCAGATGCGCGACTTCGGTCAGGCCAGCACCGCTATCCAGGCTTTTGCCGACGTCCTGTAAAGATTCTGTACGGATCTTTGCTCTTCGCCTGTGCTGAACTTGACACGGCACGGTTAAGAATGATATAATTCTACCAATTTCGGAAACTCTCCCGCCTGAATTTCAGGCGGGAGAGCCGCCGTAAGCTGATGGGAAAAGGTCGGCTCACTAAATACCGGCCCATTCACGTCAGATCATTAATGTAAAGGGGAAAATAAGCTATGAACTACAACGTTACCGTCAATGGCAAGGTTTACAGCGTCTCCGTGGAAAAGACCGGCGCCGGCGCTCCCGTCGTTGCCGCTCCTGTGGCTCCCGTTGCCGCCCCCGTGGCTGCTCCTGTTGCTGCTCCCGTAGCCGCTCCTGCCGCCGCTCCCGCCCCCGCTGCTGCTCCCGCTCCTGCCGCCGCCCCCGCCGCTGTGGCCGCCGGTGAGACCGCTGTCAACAGCCCCATGCCCGGCAATGTCTTTAAGGTCGAGTGTAAGGTCGGCCAGTCTGTCCAGGCCGGCGATGTGCTGGTGGTCCTGGAGGCCATGAAGATGGAGATCGAGGTGTCCGCTCCTGTGGCCGGCACCGTCAAGGCTGTGGCTGCCACCGTGGGCAGCACTGTCAACACTGACGATCTGCTGGTCACCCTGGGTTAATAGGAGGGCTGTCATCAATGCCTAGTGTTGAAAAAGCAATTCTGAATCCGAATAACCCGATGGGGGTTGGCGAGGCCCTGATGGTGGCTCTGAGCGGCCTGGTGGTCGTGTTCATGATGCTGGCCATCCTGGCCCTGGTCATCATTGTCATCTCCAAGGTCGTCGCTTCCCTGGAGGGCAAGAAGAAGCCTGCCGCCGCGCCCGCCGCCAAGAAGGCCGCTCCCGCTCCTGCCGCTGCTCCCGCAGCTCCTGTTCAGGACCAGGGTGAGCTGGTGGCCGTCATGATGTCCGCCATCGCGGAGGAGACCGGCATGGCTCCCAACTCCTTCTGCATCACCAATGTGGCCCCTGTGGCTGCCGCTCCCGTGGCCGCCGCTCCCGTGGCCGCCGCTCCTGTGGCTGCCCCCGTGGCTGCCGCTCCTGTGGCTGCTCCTGCACCTGCCGCCGCTCCCGCTCCTGCCGCTGCTCCCGCTGCCGTGGCCGCCGGTGAGACTGCGGTCAACAGCCCCATGCCCGGCAACGTCTTCAAGGTCGAGTGCAAGCCCGGCCAGGCCGTTCAGGCCGGCGACGTGCTGGTGGTGCTGGAGGCCATGAAGATGGAGATCGAGGTCTCCGCTCCCGTGGCTGGTACCGTGAAGTCCGTGGCTGCCACCGTGGGCAGCACTGTAAACACCGATGACCTGCTGGTCACCATCGGTTGAGAGGAGGGGTAAAGTATGAATTTCTTTGTTGAAGTTTTAAGCGCGATTTTCGGAGGTTCCGGCTTTGCCGCTCTTCCCACTGACTGGCGTCAGGTCGTCATGATCGCTATCGCCTGCCTGCTGCTGTACATGGGCATCGGCAAGGGCTATGAGCCTCTGCTGATGGTGCCTATCGCTTTCGGTATGCTGCTGGCCAACCTGCCTTTGACCGGCCTGTTCAATGCCCCCAGCGAGACCGGTGTCGGCTTTATGTGGGTCCTGTATCAGGGTGTCAACTACGCCATCTATCCCTCTATCATCTTTATGGGCATCGGCGCCATGACGGACTTTGGTCCTCTGCTGGCCAACCCCATGTCCCTGCTGCTGGGTGCTGCCGCTCAGCTGGGCATTTTCACCGCCTTCCTGGGTGCTGTGCTGTTCCTGGGCTTTACTCCCGCTGAGGCCGCGGCTATCGGCGTCATTGGCGGCGCTGATGGCCCTACCGCCATTCTGACCGCCTCCAAGCTGGCTAAGGATCTGATGCCCGCCATCGCCATCGCCGCTTACTCCTACATGGCCCTGATTCCCATGATCCAGCCTCCCATCATGAAGCTGATGACCACCAAGGAGGCCCGCAAGGTCAAGATGAGCCAGCTGCGCGTGGTGTCCAAGACCGAGAAGATTATCTTCCCCATCGCCGTCACCATCTTCGTCATCCTGCTGATCCCCGACACCGCCCCCCTGATTGGTATGCTCATGCTGGGCAACCTGTTCCGTGAAAGCGGCGTCACCGAGCGTCTGTCCGATACCGCTCAGAACGCTCTGATCAACATCGTGACCATCCCCCTGGGCCTGTCCGTCGGCTTCAAGGCCACCTACGACCACTTCCTGACCATCGAGACTCTGTCCATCGTGGTCCTGGGCCTGGTTGCCTTCGCCCTGTCCACCGTCGGCGGTCTGCTCTTCGGCAACGTCATGTATGTCGCAACCAAGGGTAAGGTCAACCCCCTGATCGGCTCCGCCGGCGTGTCCGCCGTGCCTATGGCCGCTCGTGTGTCCCAGACCGTTGGCCAGAAGGAGAACCCCTCCAACTTCCTGCTCATGCACGCTATGGGCCCCAACGTTGCCGGTGTTATCGGTTCCGCTGTGGCTGCCGGCTTCATGATCAAGGTGTTCGGTGGCTAATCTCTCGCTGTAACGATGAAAGTGGCGCGTCAGTTTTGCTGGCGCGCCATTTTTATCATCAGGAAGGGGGAGGAGAGGCTTCCTTGCCGCCGGACAGAAAGAAAATAGGGCCAATCTATCTTTTGAAAAAAAGCTCGAAAAAATAAAAATTACCTCTTGCTTTTTTATAATGACCATGCTATAATAATCAAGCTGTCAAGAGGAACACCTCTTCGCGGTATGCGGCTGTAGCTCAGTTGGATAGAGTGACTGGCTACGAACCAGTAGGTCGGGGGTTCGAATCCCTTCAGCCGTACCAAATAAAAAAGTCCACACCGTATGGTGTGGACTTTTTTATTTGGCCCCAGCTGTATGCGGCGGAATCATTGCCAAGTGATCTTGTGAAATTACGCGGAGCTTAAAACGACTGAAATCAAGAAATCCCCCTGTTCCATTGGAACAGGGGGATTTTGACGCCGAGTCAAAGAGAATGCAGGAACCGAAGGAAGGCATCCTTACCCTCTGGGTTCCGCTTGTAGACCCCGGCGTGCTCCAGCACTTGGGCGAAAACGAGGCCGGTCTCTTTCTGTACGATGTCCAAGGCATTTTCCCGGGTAATGGTATGCTTGTCCATAAAGCCCTCGGCCCAGTCGGCGTGCTTCGCGGTCAGCTCATTGGTCCGCAGGTCAGCGCCGGATACCAGAGCGTCAGCCACTGCGGCCAGCTCCGCCTTTAAGCGGGCGGGCAGGACGGCCAAGCCCATGACCTCAATAAGACCGATATTCTCCTTCTTGATGTGGTGGAGCTCGGCGTGGGGGTGGTACAGGCCCAGAGGGTGCTCCGCAGTGGTCAGGTTATTGCGCAGGACCAGGTCCAGCTCGAATTTGCCGTCCCGCTTCCGGGCGATGGGGGTGATGGTGTTGTGGGGGGTGCCGTCGGTCTCGGCGTAGATGACCGCCGCCTCGTCGGTGTAGCCCCGCCAAGCGGTGAGGATACGGTCGGCCAGGTCCACCAGCCGCTGGGGGTCCTCGGAGGAGATGCGCACCACGGACATAGGCCACTTCACAATACCGGCGGTTACGTCTTCAAAGCCGGGGATGGTGAAGGGCGTCTCAATGGGGGCCTTGGCCATGGCGAAGGTATATCGGCCGCCCTGGAAGTGGTCGTGGGCCAGGATGGAGCCGCCTACGATGGGCAGGTCGGCGTTGGAGCCCACGAAGTAGTGGGGAAACTGGCCCTCGAAGTCCAGGAGCTTACCGAAGCAGGCACGGTCGATCTTCATAGGGGTGTGCTCACTGTTCAGACAGATGCAGTGTTCGTTGTAGTACACATAGGGGGAGTACTGCAAAAACCAGGGGGAGTTGTGGATGGTGATGGGAATGATGCGATGGTTTTGGCGGGCGGGGTGGTTCACCCGACCGGCGTAGCCCTCGTTTTCGGCGCACAGCTGGCAGCGGGGATAGCTGGAAGCGGGCAGGTCCCGGGCAGCGGCGATGGCCTTTGGGTCCTTTTCCGGTTTGGACAGGTTGATGGTGATGTCGATTTCGCCGTACTCGGTGTCTGTTTTCCACTGCATGTCTTTGGCAATGCGGTCCCGGCGGATGTAGTTGGTGTCCTGGCTGAACTGATAGTACCAGTCGGTGGCCTTTTTGGGGTCCTCCCGGTATAGGGTCTGGAATTTCTCGATGACCTGGGCGGGGCGGGGGGCGAGGCGGCCCATGAGCTCGGTGTCGAATAAATCACGGTATACCACGGAGTTTTCCGCCAGTACGCCACGGGCGTAAGCGTCGTCCAGAAGCTCGTCCAGCACAGCGGCCAGGTCGATGTCGTCCCAATCCTGTCCTGGGTCGGTGTAGCTGTCCAGCTTCAGTACGTCCAGAATGGTGTTGATAGCCCAGGTATATTCGCACGCCTCAATCAGGCCGGTGCGCAGGGCATAGGCAGCTAATTTAGAAACAGCGGTGTCAATCATTTTCATTCACCTCATAGTTTGATAAAACTCAGGGGACGAACGTATACTCCTCTGGAGGCAGCGGTGGAGAATCGAGGATTTCTCATTCAATATACCATATCCACCAGTGTTTGGCAACGTTGAGACGGGGGTAACGGAACGTTCAAGCCACAACGAAAGTTAAATTTATATTTCGTGCTTGTGGAGTAGACAATCACTGTGAGATGGATTATGATAGATGAAAATCGCTGCCACAGCGGCGTAGGAGGACAGGATATGGAGAATTTTACGGGGGGCAGTGTGGCGCTGTCCGCAGACGGGACCAAGGTGGTCATTCTGGACCAGAGCAAGCTGCCCGGCAGAGAGGAATATCGGACTCTGGAGACGCAGGAGGAGCTTTTTGAGGCTATCCTCCAGCTGCGGGTCCGGGGGGCGCCCGCCATCGGTATTTTTGCGGGCTACAGCCTGTACTGCCTGGCCCAGACCATCCAGACGGCGGATTTTGCGGAATTTCGCAAAAAGCTGGGGAAGTACCGGGACTATCTGGTCTCTGCCCGGCCTACAGCAGTAAACCTGCGCTGGGCCCTGGACCGGATGACCGCTGTGGCCGATGCCAATTCCAATCTGCCGCTGGATCAGATCGTGTCCCGGCTAGGGGAGGAGGCCAAGGCCATCCACCGGGAGGATATCGAAATGTGCCGGGTCATCTCGGAGTATGGCCTGTCTCTGCTGAAAAACGGAGACGGCATCCTGACCCACTGCAACGCCGGGCCGCTGGCCACCTCTCAATACGGAACCGCCCTGGGGCCCATCCTGCTGGGCCGGGAGCGGGGCATGGACTTCCACGTCTATGCCGACGAGACCCGGCCCCTGCTCCAGGGCGCCCGGCTCACCGCCTATGAGCTGGACAGAGCCGGGGTGGACGTGACCCTCATCTGCGACAATATGGCGGCCACTGTCATGAAAAACGGCTGGGTCCAGGCCTGCCTGGTGGGCTGCGACCGGGTGGCGGCCAACGGAGACACGGCCAACAAGATCGGCACCAACGGGGCGGCCATCCTGGCCAAGCATTTTGGCATTCCCTTCTATGTTCTGGGGCCCACCTCCACCGTGGACATGGACTGTCCCACCGGGGCGGACATCCCCATCGAGCTCCGGGACCCGGCGGAGATCCGGGAGAAGTGGTACCGGGAGCCCATGGCCCCCGAACGGGTGAAGTGCTATAACCCAGCCTTCGACGTCACCGACCACAGTCTCATCACCGCCATCATCACGGAAAAAGGCATTGTCCGCCCGCCCTTCCAAGAGGGGCTGGCGGCGCTGTTTGGGAAACAGTGACGCAAAAAAAGCGGCCGTCTGTCAGACGACCGCTTTTTTTATCAAAGAATTCCGCTGTGTCCCGGCTGCGCAAGCACCTTGTCCAGCATGAAGGCGATGAGCTGCTGCTGGACGGGGCTGGACTGCTTTTTCCGGTAGGACAGATAGATGTTCCGGGTGGCCAGGGGGTCATCCAGAGTGTAGAACAGCACCGCGTCAGTGGGGGCCACGTACTCGGGAATGGTGGAGCGCAGGAAAGTGACGCCCCGGCCCTCGCACACCAGGTAATAAGCGGTCATCATCTGGGTCAGGTACAGGGATACGTTGGGGGAAAAGCCTGCGTTTCGGCACAGAATCAGACTGCGGTGATAGCTGTCGTTGCCTTGGTTGAGCATCATGAAGGGAGCCTGGCGAAAGGCAGTCAAGGGGACAGGGGGCTTGCGCCGACCGGGCTGGTTCCGCGTCAAGAACTGCTCAAAGGTGTAGGAATATTGCGCCAGGTCCCGATTCACCGGATAATCCGCGGGGACGGCCAAAGTCAGCTCCTCGGCGGCCCACACCACCGAGTCCAGCCCCTTGGCGGGGAACTCAGCTTCCAGCAAAACGTCCAGCTTGCCCTCCAGAACCTGGTGGGCAAGGGCGTCGGTGGAGCCCTCCGTGAAATCCAGGGTGATCTGGGGGTACTGGGCCCGGAACTCGCCCATCAAACTAGGCAGGACATAGGTGCAGAAGAACATGGAGCTGCCAATGCGCAGGGCAGTGCCCTGGGCGGAGCTCATATCGGCGAAGGTTCGGCGCATCTCCTCCTCAATAGCCATGATCCGCTCCACCTGCTGGATGTAAAACCGACCCGCCTCGGTCAGGGAGATGGGGTTGGTGCTCCGGTCAAAGAGGGGCAGCTTCAGCTCCTGCTCCACCTTTTTCACTGTGGCGCTGAGCCAGGGCTGGGAGATATAGAGCTTTCGGGCCGCTTTGGAGAAGCTGCGCTCCTGATAAATAGCGTAGATATATTCTTTGTAATCCAGCACAGCGCCGCCTCCTGTTGGTTATATCCAAATGCTTATATCGAGATATGCAACCCCGTATTTTACAATCCCAGGATTTCTGATAAAATAATAACCAATCAAAGAAAAGCTGTCAAGAAAACGGGACGAATGGTTCCCGTCTCCTCGGACAGAACAAGGAGAAATTTTGATATGGCGCACAAAATCGCATCCAGAATGGATAAGCTGGTTCCTTCCGGCATCCGCAAAGTCAATGAAAAAGCCCTGGCCATGGAGCGGGCGGGGGAGAAGGTCATCCACTTTGAAATCGGCCGCCCCGACTTCGATACCCCCGAGTACATCAAGAAGGCCGCCGAGAAGGCCATAGCCAACGGCGACGTGTTCTACACCTCCAACTACGGCACCATGGAGCTGCGGCAGGAGATCGCCAATAAGCTGCTCCGGCAGAATCATGTGGACTACAAGGCCACTGATATCCTGGTTACCGTGGGCCTGTCCGAGGCGGTCTTCGACGTGCTGTGCACCATCCTGGACGAGGGGGATGAGATACTGGTCCCGGACCCTGCTTGGCTCAACTACCACAATGTGCCTCGTCTGCTGGGCGCCGTCCCCGTGACTTACACCCTTAGTGAGGAAAACGGTTATCAGATGAATCTGGAGGAGGTCGGGTCCAAGGTCACCGACAAGACCAAGGCCGTGGTCATTATCACCCCCAACAACCCCACCGGCGGCGTTCTGTCCCAGGATACCCTCCAGGGGCTGGCCGACCTGGCCATCGAGAAGGATCTGCTGGTCATTGCCGACGAGGTGTACGAGCGCCTGATCTACGACGGCGAGAAGCATGTCAGCATCGCCTCTCTGTCCGGCATGAAGGAGCGCACCTTTACCATGAACGGTCTGTCCAAGGCATACTCCATGACCGGCTGGCGGCTGGGCTATGTAGCCGCCCCCGAGGAGTTCATCCCCGTCCTGAACAAAATCCACCAGCACAACACCACCTGCGCCCCTTCCTTCGTCCAGACCGCCTCTGTGGCGGCTCTGCGGGACGAGAAGGACGAGGTCAACGAGATGGTGAAGGAGTACCAGCGCCGCAGGGACTACGCTGTGGCCGCCATCAACGCCATCGACGGCCTGAGCTGCCTGTGTCCAAAGGGCGCCTTCTACATCTTCATCAACTGCAAGGAGCTGGGCCGTCCCTGCGCCGAGCTGGCCGCCTATCTGCTGGATGAGGCCAAGATTGCTCTGGTACCCGGCGACGTGTTCGGACCCGGCGGCGAGGGCTATCTGAGAATGTCCTTTGCCAACAGCTATGAGAATATCGTGGAGGGCTGCAAGCGGCTGGCCGAGGCGGTGGCCGCCCTGAAGAAGTGATCGGTCTGTATCAGAGAAAGGAATGGATGAATTATGAGACTTGCTACGATCAAATATAATGGCGCTGAGATCGCCGGCATCGTCACGCCCAAGGGTGTGTTCCCCGTGGCCGCCCTGAACGCCGCCAAGGGTGCCGCCTGGAAGACCGACATGATGGCACTGATCCAGGCCCAGCAGATTTCCAACCTCACCGCCTGGTACAACGCCGGCGGCAGGGAAGAACTGGACGATTTGCCCGGTCTGGTCCCCGTGGACCAGGTGGTCTACGGTCCTCTGTACCGCAACCCCAAGCGGATCTTCGGCATCGGCCTGAACTATGTGGATCACGCCGGTGACATTGGCTCCGCCGCCCCAACCGGTTTCCCGGGCAGCTTCTTCAAAATGGCCGACACCCTGGTGGGCCCTGGCGACGAGATCAAAATTCCCGCCCTGAAGGAGGCTCAGAAGACCACCGCCGAGGCCGAGCTGGGCATCATCCTGGGCAAGGACTGCCGCGACGTGGCCGAAGAGGACTGGGAGTCCGCCATTGTGGGCTATACCACCATTCTGGACATGACCGAGGAGTCCATCCTCAAGGGCAATGATTATGTGAATGGCAACCCCCGCTATCTGACCATCGTCAAGAACTTCCCCACCTTCTTCTCTTTCGGCCCCGAGCTGGTCACCCCCGACGAGGTGCCCGACGTGCTGAAGCTGGAAGTCCAGTCCGTCCATAACGGCGAAGTCCACGCCAAGAACGTGGTCAGCAACATGACCCACCGTCCCGCTAAGCTGGTTTCCCTGCACAGCAGTATCCAGGGTTGGTATGCCGGCGACGTGCTGTCCACCGGGACCCCCCGGGCCTTCCACATCCAGGACGGCGACGTGGCCGAGTGCCGCATCTACGGCCCAAACGGCTTTGCCATGGCTCCTCTGGTTAACCCCGTGGTGGACCTGAAGCTGCACCCGGAAAAGAGGTAATGAAAAAGATAGAGGAGAAATCGTCCTATGAAAACCATTTTTACCTTGACTTCCGCGGAGTCCCGCCGTCTGACCGCCAAGGCCGTGGCTCAGATGACCGCGGAGCTGCCCGACTGGATGAAAAAAAGGGGATCGAACAGTGATCCCGTAAACGCCGGAGAGATATGTGCTTGACAGCCGGTCCCTGGAAACATTATTCCAAAGCGCCTCCGGGAGCCGGCTTCACACTTTTATGGTTAAAAGTGTGAAAAATGGGTTGACAGAGACGGGGCGCGGTGCTATGATTGCCCTATCATCCAGTAACAAAGGAGTTCCAACCATGATGAACCTGTTTGCGGCTTTCTTCTTTTGCTACTTTTACTTTTTTAGCTTTGGTGCTGAACAAGGTAAAAGTGCTTTTTGCTGCAAATAATGGGGCGACCACCTTTGTGTAGGAAGTAAAGGGATCGAGTTCAAAGCCTGCGGTGAAAAACACATCACCGCAGGCTTTTTCTTTTGCCTGAGGCGAAAACCGCGGCGGACATAGAAAGGAACGATCGTTATGATTATTATTGTCAAGCCCGAAACCAAGGAAGAACGTATCCAGGACCTGATCCACTGGATCGAGGCTCAGAATCTGCGCACCCACGTCTCCAACGGGGACTACAACACCATTATCGGCGTCATCGGCGACACCAGCAAGCTGGACGAGGAGCTGATCTCCGGCCTGGATATCGTAGACGGCGTGAAGCGCGTATCTGAGCCCTTCAAGAGCGCCAACCGGAAGTTCCACCCCCTGGACTCCATCATTGAGGTAGGGGAGCAGAAGCAGAAGATTGGTCACGGCAACTTCGCCCTCATCGCCGGCCCCTGCTCCGTGGAGAGCGAGGAGCAGATTATCTCCGTGGCCAAGAGCGTCAAGGCCGCCGGGGCCACCATGCTCCGCGGCGGCGCCTTCAAGCCCCGCACCTCCCCCTACGACTTCCAGGGCCTGAAGGCCGACGGCATCGAGCTGCTGCTGGAGGCCAAGCGGGAGACCGGTTTGCCCATCGTGACCGAGATCATGAACGCCAATCACCTGCCCCTGTTCGAGGACGTGGACGTGATCCAGGTGGGGGCCCGGAACATGCAGAACTTCGAACTGCTGAAGGAGCTGGGCAAGACCCAGAAGCCCATCCTCATCAAGCGTGGTCTGGCCAACACCATCAAGGAGCTGCTGATGAGCGCCGAGTACATCATGGCCGGCGGAAATGAGAACATCATCCTGTGTGAGCGGGGGGTGCGCACCTTCGAGACCGCCACCCGGAACACCCTGGACCTGTCCGCCGTCCCCGTCCTCCACGAGCTGACTCACCTGCCTGTGGTCATTGACCCGAGTCACGCCACCGGCGTGGCTCGGTACGTCAAGCCCATGGCCATGGCCGCCGCCGCCTGCGGGGCTGACGGCCTCATCATCGAGGTCCACAACGATCCTCCCCACGCCCTGTGCGACGGCGCCCAGTCCCTTCGCCCCGAGCAGTTCGAGGACGTGGCCAAAGCCGTCCGGACTATCCGTGCCGCCGCCATGGAGTGCAGCGAGTAATCGAGATTTATTTCGGATTCAACAAAGAAGGTGTATTTACGATGCAGACCATCACAGTCAACGCCTCACGAACCTATGAGGTCCGGATCGGCTCCGGACTGCTGGCCCAGACCGGGGCCCTGTCCGCTCCGCTGATAAAAGGCCGGGATGCGGTCATCGTCTCGGACAGCAATGTGTGGCCCCTGTACGGCCGGACCGTCCAGGCCAGCCTGGAGGAAGCCGGTTTCCGGGTGGACCACTTCGTATTCCCGGCGGGGGAGACCTCCAAGACCCCCCAGACCCTCCTCGCGCTGCTGACCTTTTTGGCTCAAAAGGGCCTGACCCGGGCCGACGGGGTCTTCGCCCTGGGCGGCGGGGTTACTGGCGACATGGCGGGTCTGGCCGCCGCCCTGTACCAGCGGGGCGTCCCCTGCGTCCAGCTGCCCACCTCCCTGCTATCGGTGGTGGACTCCTCTGTGGGAGGCAAGACCGCCGTGGACCTGCCCGAGGGCAAGAATCTGGTGGGTACCTTTACTCAGCCCCACTTGGTCCTGTGCGACACCGACACCCTGGCTACCCTGCCCGCCGCCGTCTACGCCGAGGGATGGGCGGAGATTATCAAATATGGCATGATCCGCAGCAGAAAGCTGCTGGACTTTTTGACCGAAAACCCCGCCGGGACAGACATCGAGTGGGTCATCGCCCACTGCGTGGCCATCAAGCGGGACGTGGTGGCCGCCGATGAGCGGGAGAACGACCTGCGCCAGATCCTCAACTTCGGTCACACCATCGGCCACGCCATCGAGCGCTGCGGCGGCTACCGCTACTTCCACGGCGAGGGAGTGGCCATGGGCATGGCCATCATGACCCGGGCCTGTGTGCGCATGGGCAAATGCCCCACGGAGTGCTGGACCGTGCTGGAGGCCCTGCTGGACAAGTACCACCTGCCCAAGACCTGCGACATGCGGGCGGAGGACCTGCTGGAGGCCGCACGGGCGGACAAGAAGCGCCAGGGTGAGGCCATCACCCTTATCGAGCCCGGAGAGGTTTTGGGGGAGTGTGTCCTCCACAAGACCGACTACAAAGCCCTGGCCCAGGTGCTGGAACTGGGGATGGAGCCATGAGCACCGTGACCATCCGGCCCCGGCCGCTGGCGGGAGTCATCACTCCGCCGCCCAGCAAGAGTCAGGCCCACCGCCTTATCATCTGCGCCGCTCTGGCACAGGGAACCAGCGTCATCCGAAATGTGGCCTTCTCCCAGGACATCCTGGCCACCCTACGCTGTATGGAGGCCCTGGGGGCCTCCTGGGAGCAGGGAGAGGAGGGGACCATTCGGGTCACTGGAATCGGCAGCAGAGCCCAGGAAGGGGAGCTGCCCCGCTTCGACTGCGGGGAGAGCGGTTCCACCCTCCGGTTTCTCATCCCCATTGCCCTGGCGGTAGCGGGAGGGGGCGTATTCACCGGCCACGGGCGGCTGATGGAGCGGCCCCAGAAGCCCTACTTTGACCTCTTTGATGAGAAGAAAATCGACTATCAGATGAAGGACGGCGTCCTCACCATCCGGGGGCGGCTGACGCCCGGGGAGTATGCCATTCCAGGCAACGTGTCCAGCCAGTTTTTTACGGGCCTGCTGCTGGCTCTGCCCCTGCTGGACGGCCCGTCCACCGTCGTGCCCACCACAGAGGTCGAGAGCTGGGACTACATTCGGATGACCATGGATGCCATGATGGGCGCCGGTGTTGTGACCACAGAGCCACAGAAGAATCGAAACTTTTTCCAGATCACACCCTTTTCCTATGTGCCCTTTGCACGCACGGTGGAAGCCGACTGGTCCCAGGCCGCCTTCTGGTACGCAGCCAGTTTTCTGGGCGGTCGGGTGGAGGTCCAGGGGCTGAATCCCCAATCCGCCCAGGGGGACAAGATTGTGGCGGAGTACTGTCGAAGGCTGGCCCAGCCCGGGGATGTGGAGCTGGACGTGTCCCAGTGCCCCGACCTGGTCCCGCCCTTAGCCGCCATGGCGGCGGTTCGGAAGGGAACCTGCCGGATCACAAACGCCGCCCGGCTGCGGCTGAAGGAGAGCGACCGGCTGCGCACGGTGGCCCAAACGCTCAACGCCCTGGGAGCAAACGTGGAGGAGCATCCCGACAGCTTGACCATTCGTGGTCTGGACAGCCTGGAAGGGGGCGTAACCGTGGACTGCTGCAACGACCACCGCATCGCCATGATGGCCGCAGCAGCGGCTGCAAAATGTATAAAGCCAATTACCTTGCTGGGTGCTGAGTGCGTCCGCAAGTCCTATCCCCAGTTTTGGGACCACTACCGTAGGTTAGGAGGGGATCTCGATGTCCTCGTATCTGGGTAAAAATCTCCATGTCTCCATCTTCGGCCAGTCCCACTCAGCGGCTATCGGCATCACGGTAGACGGCCTGCCTGCGGGGGAGCGGGTGGATCTGGAGGAGCTGGAGACCTTCCTCCAGCGCCGGGCTCCCGGCCGGGACGCCACCGCTACCCCCCGGAAGGAGGGGGACAAGCCCCAAATTTTGTGTGGTTTGGTGGACGGCGTGACCTGCGGTGCACCGCTGGCCGCCCTGATCCAGAACACCAACACCCGCTCCAAGGATTACGACCAGCTCCGGGACCTGCCCCGGCCCGGCCACGCCGACTACACCGCCCAGGTGCGGTACGGCGGCTTCCAGGACGTAGCGGGGGGCGGCCATTTCTCCGGGCGGCTCACCGCTCCCCTGTGCATCGCCGGGGGGATCGCGCTTCAAATTTTGAAGCGCCGGGGCGTTGAGGTGGCCGCCCACATCCGATCCGTCGCTGGGGTGGAGGACCGGCCCTTTGATCCCATGGGGGAGAAAGTGAAAACACTTGACACATTGAAGACGGCTGCGTTCCCTGTTTTGGATCAGACGGCGGGGGAAAAAATGCGGGAAGCCATTCTGAACGCCCGGTCTCAGGGAGACTCCGTGGGCGGCGTGGTGGAGTGTATCGTTACCGGCCTGCCTGCCGGGGTGGGAGACCCCATGTTCGGCGGCATGGAGGGGCGGCTGGCCGCCGCCCTCTTCGGAATCCCTGCCGTCAAGGGGGTGGAGTTCGGGGCCGGATTCGAGGCGGCCCGGATGCTTGGCTCGGAGAACAACGACCCCTTCACCGTGACCGACGGGAAAGTCACCGCCGGGAGCAACCACGCGGGCGGCATTTTAGGCGGCATCACCACCGGGATGCCCCTGGTGTTCCGGGCGGCCTTTAAGCCCACCCCCTCGATTTCCAGGGAACAGGACACCGTGTCCCTGTCCCGGATGGAGCCGGCCAAGCTGGCCATTACCGGTCGCCACGACCCCTGCATCGTTCCACGGGCCGTCCCTGTGGTGGAAGCCGCCGCCGCACTGGTCCTGCTGGACGCCCTGCTGGACAGCCCGGCGGTGCTGAGAGAAAACAAACTTATCATAAATTGGAGGTAATTCCCATGAGCAAAAATCTGGAGGAGCTTCGCGGCGAGATTGACGCCATTGACCAGCAGATGGTGGACCTGTTCAAGGCCCGTATGGAGGCCGCCGGTCAGGTGGCCGAATACAAGAAGGAGAAGGGCGTCCCTGTGCTGGATGTGGGCCGGGAGCGGGCCCTGCTGGCCAAGGTGGCTGATCGGGCCGGTGAGGAGCTGGCCGACTACGCCCAGTCGGTGTACCGCACCATGCTGTCTGCCAGCCGCTCCTATCAGAACGTGAAGATCGGCAAGGGCTCCGCCGTCTACAACGGTATCCGGGAGGCTATGGGCGCCACCCCCAACCTGTTCCCCCAGCGGCCCACCGTGGCCTGCCAGGGCATTGAGGGGGCCTACTCCCAGATCGCCTGCGACCGCCTGTTCAAGGCCCCCACCATCATGTACTTCCAAACCTTCGATCACGTCTTCAAGGCAGTGGAGAGCGGCATGTGCCAGTATGGCATCCTGCCCATCGAGAACAGCACCGCCGGCTCCGTCAAGGCGGTGTACGACCTGATGATCAGCCATAACTTCTCCATCGTCCGCTCCGCCCGGCTGAAGGTGAGCCACAATCTGCTCGCCAAGCACGGCACCAAGCTCTCCGACGTCAAGGAGGTCTTCTCCCACGAGCAGGCCATCAGCCAGTGCGACGGATATCTGGCCGGTCTGAAGGGGATCAAGGTGACGGTGGTGGAGAACACTGCCATCGCCGCCAAGCTGGTGGCCGAGTCCGACCGCACCGACGTGGCCGCCCTGTCCTCCCGGTTCTGTGCCGAGCATTACGGCCTGAATACCCTCCAGGAGAATGTCCAGGACCACGACAACAACTACACCCGCTTCATCTGCATCTCCAAAAAGCCGGAGATATACCCGGGTGCCGACCGGACCTCCCTGATGATGACCCTGCCCCACAAGCCCGGTTCTCTGTACAACGTACTGGCCAAGTTCTATGCCCTGAACATCAACCTGCAGAAGCTGGAGAGCCGCCCCCTGCCCGGTCGGGAGTTTGAGTTCATGTTCTACTTCGACATCGAGGCGTCGGTCTACGCCCCCGAGGTGGAGACTCTGTTCCGGGACCTGGAGTCGGACAGTGAGCAGCTGCGCTACCTGGGCACCTATAACGAGGTCATCTGCTGATGAGTGGCGTCACCTACGGCCTGCTGGGAGAGAAGCTGGGCCATAGCTTTTCCCCTGCCATCCATCGTCAGCTGGGAGACTATGACTATCGGCTTATTGAATTGAAGCAGGAGGAGCTGGGACCCTTTTTGAAGAAAAAGGAGTTCTCTGGACTCAATGTGACCATCCCCTATAAAAAGGCGGTCATCCCCTACTGTGACGCGCTGACTCCCCAGGCCCAGCGCATCGGCAGCGTCAACACCATCGTCCGCCGGGCCGATGGGACCCTCCTGGGCCACAACACCGACTACGACGGCTTTGCCTATCTGCTCCGTTCCGCCGGGGCAGATATCGCGGGGAAGAAGTGCCTGGTGCTGGGCACCGGCGGGGCCTCCCTTACGGTTCACACCGTGCTCCACGACCTGGGGGCAAGTGAAACCGTGCCCATCTCACGGTCCGGCCCCAACAATTACGAAAATCTGGACCGCCACGCCGACGCTCAAATTCTTGTTAACGCCACCCCCGTGGGCATGTACCCCAACACCGGTGTTTCGCCGGTGGACCTGGCGCTTTTGCCAAAGCTGGAGGGGGTCTTCGACCTGATCTACAACCCGGCGAAAACCCAGCTCCTGCTGGACGCGGAGAAGCGGGGCATTCGGTGCTCCAACGGCTTGGGAATGCTGGTGGCCCAGGCCAAGGCGGCGGCGGAGCGATTCCTGGACCGGCCCATTCCTGACGGACGGGTGGAGGAGATCACCCGGGAAATGGAGAAGAACACTCGGAACCTGTTGCTGATCGGTATGCCGGGCAGCGGCAAGACCACTGTGGGGCAGGCACTGGCCGACCGGCTGGGGCGGAAGCTGGTGGACACCGACACCCTCATTGAGGAACAGGCGGGCTGTTCCATTCCCCAGATTTTCGCCAGCCAGGGGGAGGAGGCCTTCCGCAGGCTGGAGCACCAGGTGCTGTGTCAGGTGTCCAAGGAGTCCTGCTTGGTCATCGCCACCGGGGGAGGCATCGTCACCCAGCCCGAGAACCTGGACCCCATGCGCCAAAATTCCACCGTCATCTTTCTGCGCCGGGACCTGTCCCAACTGCCCACCGAGGGGCGGCCCATCTCCCAGGCCAACGATCTGGCCGACCTGTACCGCCGCCGCCTGCCCCTCTATGAGGGGGCGGCAGACTGGACAGTGGACAACGTGACGGTGGAGGGCGCGGTATCCGAGATCATAAGGAGGCTGGAGAAGTGAAGCTGCTGGTCATCAACGGACCCAACCTGA
>Ga0129308_1001112_pt1 | contig 30999 bp, 32 predicted proteins | sample L827metagenome_FD_94440 | JGI IMG/M metagenome (GOLD analysis project Ga0129308, IMG submission 94440) | Ring-tailed lemur group fecal microbial communities from Wisconsin, USA - L827 metagenome | ecosystem: Host-associated > Mammals > Digestive system > Large intestine > Fecal | place: USA...
TGTGCCAAAGATATGATGCAAAGAATGGAAACGGCCAATATCGCTCTTTTGGAACATTCAACAGCTAAATCTGCTAAGGAGAGAATTCGTGGATTTGAGGATACAATTGCCAATATACCTGCTTATCAGGTAGTGGCCAGAGAGGAGTGTGAGGGACAGCTGGAGCTGGCAATGCCTGCTATGCTGACCATTCTTTCAGAGACGAAGGATATTGATGTTGTCATTGCTTTAAATGATCCCAGTGCTTTAGGTGCTCTGGCCGCTTTGGAAAAGGAAGAAATGAGCCACGTGATCGTCTATGGCATTGATGGAACGCCAGACATGAAGGCACTGATTGGAAATACGTCAATGGTGGCTGGAACAGTTGCTCAGTCGCCAGTATCTATTGGTCAGATTGCGGCTGAGAAAATGTATGAACTGCAAAATAAAGAGACGATTGAAAAAGAAATTATTATTCCAGTCTCATTAATTACACCGGATAATATCGACCAGTTTAATCAAAAGGGGTGGCAGTAATGAATATCTATCAGTTTCGCTCATTGTCAACGATGAGAAATGTTTTGATTTTTATCAATTTCATCATTGTCTTCTTTTATGCTTCGGTGATTTTACTGACAACAAAATATATTATCTCAAATCAGATGGCTAAGGAATTTTTAGATACACTCACCGTATTGCCAGGACATCCGCTCAAGGTGTTTTACGGTTCTTTGCTTTTGTATGGCGTGTTGACAGCATTGATTTACGCAGGCAGTATTCACGAGAAAATGGATAAAAACAGAGTGATTGTACTTGCGCTATTAGAGACCATTGTCTGTTTTGCATTAATCATGAAACTGTCAATGGCCTATAATGGCTTGATTCTTCTGATCTTCTGTAACTGCCTTTATCATTTAAAGGATGATAAATACTCTAAATGGATCATGGCTTTGCTGGTAGCGGCCTATCTGCTTTCCAATTATGATATCTTCTCCTCGGTTTTTCCAATGCCGGATATTTCTGCCTATTTTCAGGTTTATGATATGCATGCCCGCGGCATGCTGATGGTGACAAAAACGCTGCTGGAAACATTTAATATTCTTTCTTTCATTGTTTTTATGATTGTCTATATCACTGAGCAGATTCAGGAAAATGAGAATATTTCCAAAGAGCTTTCCATGATTCAGACAGTGAACAAGGAATTACAGGACTATGCAGCCATGACAGAAAAGATTGGTGAGAACAATGAAAGAAAACGTCTGGCCCGGGAAATTCATGATACACTTGGTCATGCTCTGACAGGGATTGCTGCCGGTGTGGATGCTTGTATTGCCATGATTGATATTAATCCACAGGCCACCAAGCAGCAGCTGTTTGTTGTTTCAAAGGTAGTTCGTCAAGGCATTGGAGATGTCCGTAATTCTTTAAATAAACTCAGGCCTGGGGCGCTGGAGGAGCGCGGACTTCTGGGTGCCATTGAGAAGATGATTGATGAATTTGCCAGTATCAGTGATTTAAAAGTTACGCTCAATAGCCGCCTGGAAAAATTAGATTTTGATAAAACCAAAGAAGACACGATTTTTCGTATTATTCAGGAATGTATGACAAATGCGGTTCGTCACGGTCAGGCATCCCATGTAGAAATTGATATCTGGCAGGAAGATGAAATGCTGCATTTAACAATTCAGGATGATGGCAGTGGCTGTGAAGAGATTCATTATGGATTTGGGTTAAAACAAATGCAGGAAAGAGTAGCGATTGTCAATGGCAACGTCATGTTTGATGGCCATCATGGCTTTAAAACAGTTGTGAAGATGCCGCTGCAGAAGGGAGAAAAATATGATTAAGGTGTTGATTGCGGACGACCAGGAATTAATTCGGGAGTCTTTGAAAATAGTGCTGGGAACACATCCAGATATTCAGATTGTAGGAGTGGCCAGCGACGGATTTGAAGTATTGGATATATTAAAAAGAACGTCTGCCGATATTATATTAATGGACATTCGGATGCCCAAAATGGATGGTGTTTATTGTACCAAAGCAGTCAAAGCCCAGTATCCGCAAACGAAAATATTAATTCTGACAACGTTTGATGATGATGATTTTGTTTTCAGTGCACTCAAATATGGTGCCAGCGGATATCTTTTAAAAGGTGTCGGCATGGATGAACTGTATCAGGATATTTTAACGGTTCATAAAGGCGGAGCATTAATCAATCCGGACATAGCTACTAAGGTTTTCAGTATGTTTACCAAAATGTCACAGAACAATTTTGCGATTCAGGTTGATGAAGCCGCCGTGGGAGATATCAGCCGTCCGGAATGGAAGGTTATCCAGCAGGTAGGCTGCGGACTTTCCAATAAAGAAATTGCTCAAAAACTCTTTCTCTCCGAAGGAACTGTACGAAATTACTTAAGCTCCATTCTTTCCAAGTTGGATTTAAGAGATCGGACACAGCTGGCTATTTGGGCTGTTCAGACAGGACAGACAGTCAGGGATTTTGATGATGAATAAAAAGTGGCTGATTGGTCTTTTCATTCTTGCGGCTGTGATATTTTTTGCTGCACAGCCCAAGCAGATAACGTTAAAGGTAGGGATTTTTGCCGGCAGTAACTGGGATGTACCTAATGGTGACTGTTATCACATCATTGATGAAGCCATTAAAGTATTTGAAGCGCAGCATCCGGAAATTCAGATTGAGTATGAGAGCGGTATTTTGAAGGAAGATTATTCTACATGGCTGGCCACTAAGATTCTACAGGGAGAAGAACCAGATGTTTTCATGGTCTTGGATGAGGATTTTAATACACTCAGTGCCCTGGGAGCTTTGGCTGATTTGAATAATTATATGCAAAAGGATACACTTTTTGAAGCTGAAGACTATTATGAAAGTGCACTTAAAGCCGGACAGTATCAGGAGCATCAGTATGCACTGCCTTATGAAAGCAATCCAACGCTGATGTTTGTTAATAAAAGTCTGCTTTTAAAAGAAGGCATTGCGGTTCCTGCGGGTAAGTGGAATCTGGATGATTTCTATGAAATTTGTCAGAAAGTGACCAGAGATACCAACGGAGATGGTCTCGTTGATCAGTATGGTTGTTATAATTATAGCTGGCTGGATTCCGTTTATGGTCATGGTGTTAATCTTTTTGATGAAGATGGCAATACCTGCAATTTGTATCAGGGACAGTTAAAAGAGGCGATTACCTTTGTTCAGCGGCTCAATCAGCTTAATCAGGGGCATATTGTAACTTCAGAAGAATTTGATATGGGTAAGGTGGCTTTCTCACCTATGTCTTATGCACAGTACCGGACTTACAAACCCTATCCCTGGCGAGTGAAAAAATATTCAACATTTGAATGGGATTGTGTCCGCATGCCTTCCCTAGATGACTGTGCGCATTCCAGTGAAGTTTCTTCTTTACTGATTGGTATTTCCTCACGTACGAAATATAAAGATCAGGCCTGGAATTTCTTGAAACTCTTAACAAATGATGTGGATATTCAGCAGCAGCAGCTATACTATTCCCAGGGCATTCCTGCTTTAAAAACAGTGATGCAGTCTGAAGAAGTTATCTCTTATTTTAATCAGGAGCTTGCCGCTGACAGTATGATTGATTTAACTCAGCTTAATGAGGTGATGGAAAACACAGTTAGAAAAAGTAAGTTTAAAAAATATGAATCAGCGCTGAATATGATTGATGTTCGCATCAGAGAGATGCTTCAGAACAGCGATGATCTGGATTTGTCTTTAATCAGTCTGCAAAAAGAAGTTAATAAATTTTTAAAGGAACCATAAGAGACGGTATTGAGCAATACCGTTTTTTTGATGACAAATGTCATATTGATTGATGTTTTTTGTCATTGATAAAACATGACATTTCACAGATGGATAAATAGAGGTTGACTGTTAAAATATAGGTGTCTTGAGAGAGGAGGCTATAAAAATGAAATATGTCGTTTTAGTCAGCCATGGTCATTTTGCCAAAGGCCTGAAAAATGCGCTGACAATGCTTGGTGGACAACGGGATGATTTATTGGCAGAAGGACTGGAAGACGGTCAGACGCAGGAAGCATTTTCCATTCAATTTGCCGACAGTATGGCTCATCTGCAAAGTGATGATGAGATCATTTTACTGGGAGACTTAATTGGCGGATCACCGCTGACTACAGCTGTCAATATTTTGACTGAAAAAGAAATGAAATTCGTTGTGATTGGCGGTATGAATCTGCCATTGGCCTTAACATTATTATTAATGAAGGATGCGATGCCATTGGAGGATGTCATGAATCAGGCCATTCAGGAAGCCAAAGAAGCTGTTAGGGAATTTAAAGTAGTTGTTGATGAAGAAGATGACATTTAAAAAGGGAGGAAAAGTATATGTCAATTTCATTTATTCGTATTGATGACCGAATGATTCACGGACAAACCTGCACACGCTGGTCTAGAGAATATCCATGTGATGGTTTGATTGCTGTGAATGATAAAGCTGCAACCAATGATGTTTTAAAAGCTGCTTACAAGGCAGCCAGCGGTAAAAAAACATTTGTGTGGACAGTAGAAGATTTTAAAAAGAAATGTCAGAAAGTACTGGACAGCGATACACGCTATTTCCTGATTACAAAAGATCCGCTGGATATGAAAAAAATCCTTGTTGATGCTGGTTTTAACCCAGGTTTCTCAAAGGTAATTGTGGGACCATGCAATGACCGTGAAGGTGCTGTAAAACTGGGCAATAACCAATCTATTACACAGGCTGAAGCAGATGCTTTGCAGGCAATCAGTGAAGCTGGTTACGATGTTGAGTTCTCACTGCTGCCAGATGTATCGATTGGCAGCTGGAATCGCTTCAAAGGTCAGTTTGGGTATTAAAAAATATAAATTGGGAGGAAAAAATATGGAAATCAGTTGGATTCAGGCAGCGTTATTAGGATTCTTTGCCTGCTTGTCAAGTATGCCCGGTATGGGTGGTACGGTTTTAGGAAACTACACTTTAGGACGTCCTTTAGTCGGCGGACTTGTTTGTGGTATCATTTTAGGAGATGTTCAAACAGGTATTTTGGTAGGTGCAGCTATGCAGGTATTATACATTGCATTGGTTACACCAGGCGGAACAGTTTCTGCCGATGTACGTGCGGTCAGCTATATTGGTATTCCGCTGACAATGATCGCGGTTAAATCTATGGGTATCGATGCCGGCAGTGCAGAAGGTTTAGCTTTGGCAACATCTTTTGGATCTATGGTTGGAACACTGGGTACTGTTCTGTTCTATGGAACTTCAACCATCAATTTGGCTTGGCAGCATATTGGCTGGCAGGCTGTAGAAAAAGGTGATTTTAAAAAGCTTTATGTTGTAGATATGGTATTACCTTGGATTTCTCATCTCATCTGCTCTTTCATTCCTACATTAATTATGTGTAAAATGGGTGCACCAATGGTAGAATTAATTAAAACTTATCTGCCTATGGATGGTTTAGCAATGCAGACTCTGTTTACGGTAGGGTCATTGCTGCCAGCAGTCGGTGTTGCTATCTTGTTAAAACAGGTTGTTACTAAAGCACTAGATTTTGTTCCATTCTTCTTTGGTTTTGCTCTTTCGGCTGGTATGGGGCTGAATCTGATTGGTGCAGCTATTGTCGGCGGTATGTTTGCTATTGTTAATTACAAAATTCAGATGGTACAGGTAGAAGCTAAAAAACATGCAGTGACAGCTTCTGTGGAAGATGAAGAGGAGGATATTTAAAATGGAAAAGAAGCTCTCTAAAAAAACGTTAAATAAATCATTTAAAAACTGGTATTATGGCCATTTGACATGCTTCTCTCAGGAGCATATGCAGACATTTGGATATCTTTGTTCTATGCTGCCAATCATTGAAGAATTGTATGAAACAAAAGAACAACAGATGGATGCTTTAAAAACTTATACAGCTTTCTTTAATACAGAACCACAGGTTGGAAGCTTAGTTGTCGGAATTACAGCTGGTTTAGAAGAAGCTAAAGCAAGTGGTGTTGAAGATATTGATGGCGAAACAATCAACGGTCTGCGTGCTGGATTGATGGGACCATTAGCTGGTATTGGTGACTCTCTAGTTGTTGGTACTTTGATTCCTATTCTTTTGGGTGTGGCTATGGGTCTTTCGACTGGCGGTTCTCCTCTTGGTGCTATTTTCTACATTGTTGTCTGGAATGTTCTCATGACATTTGGTATGCGTTTCCTTTACTATAAAGGATATGAATTAGGCGGTAAAGCCGTTGACTTCTTAGTTGGTGAACAGGCAACAGCTATTCGTGAATCTATTGTGATGCTGGGAACTATCGTTATTGGTGCAGTTGCTGCGTCTTGGATCAATGTTAAAACTTCATTTTCAATGACTGCTGCAGGTGCAGAAAAACCGTTCCTTGTTTTACAGGATACTTTAGACAGTGTTTTCCCAAATATTCTTTCTGCAGGCACTGTTGTTCTTTGTTGGTATCTCTTATCAAAAAAGAAAATTTCTCCAATTGTTGTTATGTTAATTCTGGTAGTTATCGCCTTTGTAGGTGTCTTAACTGGATTCTTTAACACTGGTTTAGCTTATTAGGAGGTGGAAAAATGGATCAGCAGACAAAAACAGCTTATGTTCGGGAAGTGATGTTTCAAAAAGAAATGCTTAAACATTTAAGAAAGTGGCTGAGAAATCTAATGATCCTCTCTTCTATTTCTTTAGTCCTGATGATATTTGGACAAAATAACTCTTCCCTTTTAAAGTATTCAGGATTTGTTTTGATGGCCTTGAGTCTTTCAGGATGTGCCGTAGTTGGCCTGGGAATCAGAAATGGTCAGAATAATATTCAAAAAATCATTGATTATATCAATCGTTCAATCTCCATTTAGCTTAGTACTCCCCGTCTGAGTATCTCTCCTTAAAATAACTGTGTTTAGATTGATATTATCATTCGTCAAAGACCGCAGGTGATGAGCGGTCTTTTTGTATAAGATGTATGAACAGTCTTTAGTTTAAATTTGATGATGGAAAATCCCCCTTTCTAAATCACGAGAGAGAGGGGAGTCAGCACGAAAAGAAAAGTCGCTTTATTCTTTCTTCGATGTTAAACAAATGCCAATGATTGCACCAATAAGGATGAAGGGTGCCGTTCTTACAAACAGCCATTCAAATGAGTGAACCGCTACGCCAAGAACGGCAGATTCAGGATTACTATAATCCCAGGCCAAATGAGGACTTCCCAATGCAAATAAGACGGCATAAATGGCAGCTATGACTACGCACAACAAGATAAGAAGCCAATGTAAAATTCTTTTCCTTGTGACTTTTCTTTGAGCAAGCTGTAAGTTTATCACCTTCAGCTTTGCGATAATTGCTTTTAAATCATCAGCTTCTGATGCCATGATGCGTTCTCCAAGCAGCGTATTCACAGGTGTTTCAAGCACTTCTGATATGGAAATCAACATATCAGAATCAGGAACAGACCATCCTTGTTCCCATTTAGAAACGGTTTGTCGCACCACATTCAGTTTGAGTGCAAGCGCTTGCTGCGAAAGTCCTTTTGATTTTCTCAATGCTTTGATATTTTCGTTGAGTATTAAAACAACCTCCTTTCTTTTAGGCGTCACCATCATTGTAAGCAGTCATGCCCGTTGCCACAAGCAACGCATATTATCATTTTAAAAAAACAGCGATTATTCATGTTAATTCTATCATGTTAGTACGAATTTCTCCATTAAATTTCTCTTCGTGTCACGAAATCACAGACTGGACTCTGTCAAATTTTTGAACGCTGTTTTATCACCCATAAGCATGGTTGATTGAATCAATGTTGATAAAAATGCAAAGCTATCAATAGACAATCCTGGCAATCTGTCTAAAAAAGCAACACTCAGGATGTTTTGCAAATGTTCTTTGCCTGCTTTGTGGATTATAATCATCTTGTAAAGGAGCTGATTATATGAGATTTGATGTAGATTTTATAGAAGATTTAAAAAATGAATGGAATAATAAAGTCAAGAAGGTTAGAGTAGGTTGTTTGATTTTGAGTATTGTCATGATTGCTGCCGGAGTTCTTTGTGTTTTGTATCCGATGCAGAGCTTTAATGTCATGAAGATTATTGCCGCGCTTGTTTTTATTGGATTAGGCGTTTATGCGATTATCACCTATTGGATGACACCTGTCTATTTTAAGGATCCGATTGCCGTGATGAGCGGGCTGACGCGGATTCTCTTTGGAGCGTTATTGCTGAATATGCCAGCCGAAATGACGGCAATGTCACTCACTTTTATGCTGGCAGTTTTACTGCTGTTTGGCGGTGCAGAGAAAATTTCTTTTTCCCGCAAACTTAGTTTCTTTGGCTTATTGGATACCAGGATGTACACTTACAGCGGTATTTTGAACATGTTGCTGGGGGTTATTTTTATCATTTTGCCAATGACCTCGGCATTAGTTATCAATTATATTATTGCAGCTTATCTGATCATTGATGGTATCTCTTTATTTATAGAAGCCATCGCTATGAGAAAATTAAAGGATTAAAAAGATGAGCCTGCATCAATAGGGGAGCGATCCCCTTTTTTGATTGTCTTGATAACATTTTCAGGGATTCTCTGATTCAATGTTAAATGTATGTAAAGTTCTGGTTAAGCCTCAGTTAACTCCGTTTACATTCAAATGCTGATATGTTAAAGTCTAGGCGTAAAGTGTAAAGGGTGAGAAAAGATGAGTATGACGAATTTATTTTCGATGCTGGGTGGACTGGCGCTGTTCCTTTACGGAATGACAATGATGTCAAATGGCCTGGAATTGGCCGCCGGCAATAAAATGAAAGCTATTTTGGAAAAATTGACTTCTAACCGCTTTTTAGGGGTAGCTGTCGGGGCACTGATTACAGCACTGATTCAATCATCTTCGGCGACAACCGTGATGACTGTCGGCTTTGTTAATTCCGGTCTGATGACGTTGAGTAATGCGGTCTGGGTCATCATGGGGGCTAATATAGGCACAACCATTACTGGTCAATTGATTGCCATCGATATTACGGCCATGGCACCGCTGATTGCCTTTGTCGGTGTTGCCTTAATCGCTTTTTTCAAAAGTAAAAAGCTGGATGCTTACGGCAGTATCATTGCCGGATTAGGTATTCTGTTTATGGGCATGGAAATGATGTCATCGGCGATGGCGCCATTAAGAACAATGCCTGAGTTTGTCAGTTTAATCACTAAATTTGAAAATCCCCTGATTGGCATTCTTGTGGGTGCATTATTTACCGCTGTCATCCAGAGTTCTTCAGCTTCCGTTGGTATTTTGCAGGCACTGGCTAAGAGCGGTGTCATTACTTTGCCTTCCGCCATCTATGTTCTGTTTGGTCAGAATATCGGAACTTGCATTACATCGGTTCTGGCTTCCATTGGTACATCAAGAAATGCTAAACGGACAACGATTATTCATCTGTCTTTTAATATCATTGGTACATTGATTTTTGTGATTATCAGTATGCTTTTGCCATTTGCAGCGTTTATGCAGCAACTGACACCGGGAAATATTCCTGCCCAGATAGCCAATGTACACACAGCGTTCAATGTCATCACGACATTACTGCTCTTGCCGCTGGGGACAAAACTGGTGGATCTGGCTTATTTGATTCTGCCTGAAAAGCAGGATGAAAAAGATCATATGACATTAAAATTCCTTGATTTCAATATTTTTACGAATGATTATCATATTGGAACAAGTGCCATTGCCAATACCCAGTTATTTAATGAAACGCAGAATATGTTAAATGTTGTCAATGAAAATGTCAAATCGGCATTTGCTTTAATGACCGATTTTCAGGAAAATCAATTTGAAAACCTTGAGAAAAATGAAGCATATATTAATTATCTGAATAAACAGATTATTGATTTTACTACTCTGGCAATTTCTAATGAGCTGCCATTAGACAGTTCCGGAACGATTGGTTTATTTTTAAAAGCTTCTGCGGATCTGGAACGTATTGGAGATCATGCAACGAATATTGCCAAGCGGGCAAAGCGCATGGCACAAAATGATGACCATTTCTCTTTGGATGCTATGGAAGAAATCAATATCATGTCCAGCCTGTGTACACATATTCTGGATGAATTAAAAATCATCAATTACGAAGAATTTAAAGACATCGTTGACAAGGTCGATGTGATTGAGGAAAGTATTGATAAAACACAGGATGAGTTTTCAAACAATCAGCTGATTCGTCTGAAAGAAAAAAAGTGTACCACAGAGAACAGCATCATTTATACAAAAACACTGACTGATTTCGAGCGTATTGGAGATCATGGTTTAAATATTGCCAAGATTTTCTATCAGATTAGAGAAGCCCTGACGGCAATGAAAATGATGAAATCGGAGCCGCAGACATCTATTACAGATCAATAAAGAAAACAGTGTAAAGATAAATTAAGAAATAGTTAGTAAATATCTATTGAAGCGTCTGCAGATGCGATTGAGAATGCTTCTTATACAAATGAGGCACTCAATGGAATGATTGATGATATAAAGTAAAATTTTATTCATTAAATGTGCCTTGTGAGAAGAACAATAATGAATATTAAATGTGATAAAAATCACAAAAAGGTGACAAATAATGATTGTCACCTTTTTTGGTTGGTGTTAAAATAGAGAAGTGCAGAAAAGGAGTATGATTATGAAGAAATTATTGAAATTTTTACTTGCAGGATTGCTGCTTGCTGGCTGTTCAAGCAATGAAGTCCCTGCTAAAGAGGATTATAAGGTCCTTTGTCCAAGCGGAGCGCCAACACTGGCTTTTCTTTCCAGTTACGAATCCATTGCCGAAAAAGGGCAGTTTGATGTCACTGAAGGAACAGATCAGCTGATTGCGGAACTCTCAAAAAGCGATAGTGAATATGATATTATTGTTGCTCCTGTAAACTTAGGAACTAAGCTGATTAGTGCAGGCAAGAGCGAATATCGTTTAGATGGTATTTTAACTTGGGGTAACCTGTATATTGTGGGTACTGAAAATGCCTTAAGCGGTGAAGGCGATTTACTTTTATTTGGTGAAGGCGCCGTTCCCGCAGCGGTTTTCCAGGCAAGCAATATTGAAACAAGTTTAACACCAAAATTTTTAGGTGAAGCTTCATTGGTTTCTGCTGATTTAGTCAGCGGTAAAGCAAATGCCGGACTTTTGGCTGAGCCAGTGGCAAGTGCAACGATTGCCAAAGCGAAAAAACAAGGCATTGCATTAAGTGTTCTGGTAGATGTTCAGGAAGCTTACAGAATCGCTCAGGGCAGTGAAGCATATGGCTATCCTCAGGCAGCAGTCTTTGTTAAAAAGGGAACAGATATCTCTAATTTGACGACGGCTATCTCTGAATTTACAGAGGCTGGCATGCCTGATGCTGCAGCGCTTTTAGAAACAATTGGTGTTGATACTTTAGGCCTTCCAGATGCTTCTGTTGTCGCAGCTTCTTTGGAAAAACAGAATGTTCATTATAAAAAGGCAGCCGATGTGGAAGAACAGTTAACTACTTTCTTAAAGGTTTTTGGTATTGAATATTCTAAAGATATGTTAAATGAATAAAAAAATATTATCCTTTATTTTATTGATTCTGGTTTGGTTTCTGGCGGCTTTAAGTATTGATAATGATGTTATTTTGCCCGGTCCGCTGGCGGTGACAGGCAGACTTTTAAGCCTGTTAACGGAGTTTAGTTTCTATCAATCGCTTGTTGCTACGTTCATCAGAGCGCATCTCGCGTTTATTGCAAGTCTTTTATTGGGCTTTGGTTTAGCCTTTGTCAGCTATCGTTTTCCCATGGCAGAAGCGATGCTTTCACCCTGGATCAAATGCTTACAAACAATACCGCAGATTTCCTTTATTATCTTGCTTTTATTCTGGTTCAGTCAGGAGAAAAGTATTTTGCTGGTAGTTATACTGATGGCGTTCCCCATTGCTTATTTTAATGAGTTGGAGGGACTCAAGGCAATTGAGCAGGATTATCGGGATATTATTATGATTTCCCATCAGTCCTGGTGGTATAACCTGAGAAAAGCTTATCTGCCGCTGACAAAAAGCAGTTTATTGGCAACCATCAAAGCGGGCCTTCCGCTGAGTCTGAAAGTCACGGTCATGTCAGAGGTGCTGATTCATACGAATTCAGGAATAGGCAGGATGCTCAGTATGGCCAGGGCTAATATAGATATGGTCGGCGTTTTTGCCTGGACGATAGCACTTGTCGTTCTGGTAAGCTGTGAGACGCATTTTATTTCAGTTTGTTTTTCAAAGAAAGCATCTTAGGGGTGCTTTCTTTATTTTTTTACTTTTAACAAGAGAGAAAAGCAGCTGTGTTTAGCCATCGAACTTAAAAGAATTTTTGGATTTAGAAAAATTGCTTAAAGGGAACAAATGGGTTTCCTTTTTCCACTGTTCTTGTGCTATAATAGGCAAAGATGAATGGAGGCAGGCAATATGGCAGATGTTATTTTGAAAAAAGGGGAAGGCAGGACATTAAATCAAGGCGGCATGTGGGTCTTTGATAATGAAATTGATCATATTGAGGGAAATTATATCTCTGGGGACATGGTCAAAATCTATGCTTTTAATCACTATCCGTTAGGTGTTGGCTTTATCAATGATCATTCTAAAATCAGAATCCGACTGATGAGCCGAGATGTCAATGCTGTGATAGATCGTGATTTTTTGAGACGTCGTGTTAAAGACGCCTGGTCTTATCGCAAACGCTGTGTAGATACTTCCAGCTGCCGTTTGATTTTTGGAGAGGCTGATTTTTTGCCTGGGCTTGTGATTGATAAATATGAAAATGTGCTGGTCGTAGAATCATTAGCCCTTGGCATTGATCGTTTAAAAGAGACCATTGTGGCACTTGTCAAAGAGGAACTGCTTTTGGACGGCATTGAAATCACGGGGGTTTATGAACGAAGTGATGCCAAAGTCAGAGAACAGGAAGGCTTGGAGCGCTATAAAGGTTTTATTGGCGAACCCTTTGATACGAAAGTTATCATTTGTGAAAACGGCGTCCAATATGAAGTGGATGTGGAAAACGGACAGAAAACCGGCTTCTTCCTTGATCAGAAATATAATCGTCTGGCGGTTCAGAAAATGGCTCAGGGATTAGAAGTGCTGGATTGCTTTACGCATACCGGATCATTTGCCTTAAATGCAGGACTAGGCAAAGCTAAGAAGGTGCTTGGTGTGGATGCTTCTGAGCTGGCTTGTGAACAGGCTCGAAAAAATGCTTTATTAAATCATCTGGAAGATATTGTTTCCTTTGAATGCCATGATGTTTTTGAACTGCTGCCGGCCTTGCAAAAGGAAGGCAGAATGTTTGACATGGTGATTCTGGATCCGCCCGCTTTTACGAAATCGCGGCAGTCCGTTAAAAATGCGTCAAGAGGATACCGGGAGATTAATCTAAGAGCGATGAAGCTGATTAAGGACGGCGGCTATCTTGCCACCTGTTCCTGCTCTCACTTTATGAGCGAGGAATTATTTGCCAAAAACATCGCCTTGGCCGCAAAAGATGCGCATAAGCGCTTAAGACAGATTGAATTTAAAACTCAGGCGCCAGATCATCCGATTCTCTGGTCTGCCGATGAATCCTACTATTTGAAATTTTATATTTTCCAGGTTATTGATGATAAATAGAATAAAAAGCTTAATTCGCAGCCATGAATTAAGCTTTTTTTGTATCGTCGAGAGATGCCGTTATGCGTTAAAATTTATCTTTTTTTTACCAATTTTTAGTTTGTTATCATTTTCACAAGACATTTTTTGAAAAATGTGATAATATAGCTAGGTAGTCTTTGGATGGGTAAAAAGAGCGATAAAAAACGAGCATCTTGGCTTTTTATGCATACCAAAACGCTTTTGCATTTTTTTGACGAATTTTAGATATCGCTTTCAACCAAGATGTGATATACTTATGATGATATAAAAAAGGAAGATGAGGTGTCGATATGAAGAAACTGAATCAGGCTTCGCTTGATAAAATCGAAGAGATTGTCATGAGTCATAAGGATAAAAAAGGACCAATTAAACTTATGCTGCATGATATTCAAAACGAAATGGGTTATATCCCATTTGAAGCCATGCACAGAATTGCCGAGGTAACAGGTGAACCAGTCTCTAAAGTTTACGGTGTTGTTACTTTTTATTCTCAGTTTACCACAGCGCCTAAAGGCAAACATATCATTAGCGTCTGTCTGGGAACAGCTTGCTACGTTAATGGTTCACAGACTATTTTAGATTTGCTGGTGGAAATGACAGGTGCTCCGGTAAATGGTACAAGTGCGAATGGGCTTTTCTCCATTGATGCAACACGCTGCGTGGGTGCCTGCGGTTTAGCGCCTGTAGTTAGTGTTGATGGAACTGTATTCGGTTGTAAAAAGCAGCTGGACGAATTAAAATTCTTAGTGCTTGAGTATATGAAGGAATCAAGTGATGAAGCTCTCGCAAATTAAGGAATTATTAAGTGTCCAGGCAATTTATGAAGAAACAGATGAAAAAGAATTAAATCATGTTTTTGCCAGCGACTTAATGAGTGATGCCCTGGCAATGATTGATGAAGGAGAAACCACACTCTTTTTGACCGGACTGGCTAATATGCAGTCACTGCGGACTGCGGAAATGCTGGATATTCATACCATTATTTTTGTCAGAAACAAACAGCCTGACCAGGTCATGGTAGAAGCGGCCAAAGACTTGCATTTAAATCTTTATACAACATCAATGACAATGTATGAAGCCTGCGGACATTTGTACAGGGGTGGGATGAAACCATGAAAACAGTGTATCATGTTGTAAAAGATGATTATGAACATGCCGGTCAAGTTTCCAGTAAAATAAAAAAAACACTCAAGCAGTTAGGCTTGGAAAGCCGGCTGTTAAGAAATGTTGCGATTGCCTGCTATGAAGCGGAAATTAATCTGATTATTCATTCAGATGGCGGAGATGTGACATTTGAAATTGATGATGATGGTGTTGTCAATTTATCTTTTGATGATGTAGGTCCAGGAATCCCAAATTTAGATCTGGCTCTGAGCCCGGGCTGGTCTACAGCTTCAGCTAAAGCGCGCGACTTTGGCTTTGGTGCCGGGATGGGCCTGGTAAATATGAAACGTGTTGCTTCAAGCTTTGATATTTCTTCAAGTCCGGAAGGGACACATTTGAAAATGAGTTTTTATGAATAAACCGTTGATCAGCTATCATCTGGACTCCTGTGAACATTGTTTAAAATGTATTCGCGCCTGTCCGACAGAGGCCATTTGCCGGTATGAACAGGGACTTGAGATAGATGAAAATAAATGCATACACTGCGGACAGTGTATTGAGGTTTGTGAAAAAAATGGTTTGAAAGTTGATAATGCCCATATCAGTACAACTTTAAAAAACTATGATTATACAGTTGCTCTGGTACCGGGAAGCTTCTTTGCCGATTTTACCAGTGAAAAAGAAGCAGGAAAAATGCTGAAGGCGATTAAAAATCTGGGTTTTGATGAGGTCCTGGACTACAGTGATGTTGAAGGGGCGATTTATCTGGAAACAATCCAGATGGCTGAAAACTCGGATGAATTGAAAATTGCTTCATTTTGTCCCTGCATCAATGCCTTGATCCAAAAGCATTTTCCAATGCTGTTGGATCATCTGGTACCCTTGGAATATCCAGTGGAGGCGGCGGCTAAAATGGTCAGAGAACGGCTTGAAGGACAGTACGAAAAAGTAGGCATTTATTCTTTATGTGACTGTGTTTCTAAAAAAATGCTCGCTAAAGATCCGTTTGGCAATCCGGATTCCGCGATTGATCATGCGATGTCTTTATCGCATATTTTCCCGAAAGCCAACCGTGCGAAAGATGATGAGGCATTAGAACTGCATTTGTGCAAGGCCGGAATTTCCAGTGTGGTCAGTGATTTCTATCATTATTATCAGGGAATGAGGCCACTCATTAGTGTCAGTGGTGTCAGTCACTGTATGAAAGCGCTGGAGCTTGCGGAATTTGGACATCTGGATGAAATTGGATTATTAGGTTTATTTGCCTGCTCAGGGGGCTGCATTGGCGGCCGTTATCTCTGGAGCAATCCGCTGTGCGGACGCATACACATGGATAAGATTTCAGCCTTGACGGATCGGCCAGTGGCAAAATTAGATAAGTCCTGGATTGAAAAAAGCTTTGAGATGAATGAGAAGCAGACAAATTTTAAAGAAAAAATGCAGCGTTTTAAACGCATTAATGCGATTCTTTCAACGCTGCCGCAATTTGACTGCGGGGCTTGCGGTTATCCAAACTGCCGGGCACTTGCAGAAGCCATTGATAATGGCAAAACAACGGACGCGGCCTGCCGTGTCAAAAAAGAAGGAGGTGCCGGAGATTGAATCTGGAAGGCGTTAAAAAAATTAATCAGGCAGCAGCTAAACAGCCAACGGATGTTTATATCGGAGATTTGTTAAGTTGTGTCATGGCGCATATTGAGGAAGGCAGTTTATGGCTGACAACGCAAATCAATATGAATGTTATTGCCATTGGTCATTTGCATGAACTCGCCGGCATTATCTTTGTAGAGGGCATGTACCCTGATGAAAAAACAATTGAAAAAGCTGAGGAATGCAATATAGCGTTATATGCTTATGAAGGCAGTGCCTATGCCTTAGCGATTCAAATTCATGAAATGGGGCTGGATCATGTATTATGATCTGCATATCCATTCGGCGCTGTCCCCATGCAGCGATGATGATATGACCATTCATAATATTATTAATATGGCACTCATTAAAGGACTGGACTTGATTGCCGTGACAGATCACAATTCTGTAAAGCAGCAGCAGTGCCTGCTGGCAGTGGCAAAAAATAAAATTAACATGCTTGTTGGCGTGGAGATTCAGACAAGTGACGATATTCATGTATTAGGTTATTTTCATCCTGACAGCGATTTGGATAAAATTCAGCTGTATCTTGACAGATACCTGATTGTTCAGAAAAATAATCCTGAATATTATGGCAATCAGCTGATTTTAAATGCGCAGGATGAAGTTGTTGGGCAGGAAGAGCGATTACTGATCAGTTCGCTTAGACGAGACTGCCGTGAAGTGATTGATGATATTCATGCCCTTGGCGGCAGAGCCGTACTTGCCCATGTCTATCGGAAATACGGATATATTGCCAAATACGGGCAGCTTGATCTATCCCTGCCTTTTGATGGCGTTGAGGTTTTACCTGAAGCAAAGGAAAAATTGCTTCATGATTATCCAGCGCTTGCTAAAGGACTGATACTTTCAAACAGCGATGCTCATCAGTTAGGGATGATCAGTGAACCGGAACAGCAGTTAAGTGCCCATGAATATGAAAAATTAAAAGGAGATTTGATATGCCGGATATAGCGATGCATCTGTTAGATATCGTTTTTAATTCAATTCGTGCCGGAGCCCATTTAATTAGAATTACCATTCTGGACTCAGAAAGTAAAGATGCTTTGACTTGTCGGGTAGAGGATGATGGCTGCGGCATGGATGAAGCAACAGTGGAAGCTGTTCAAAGTCCTTTTTATACCACAAGAACCACTCGTGATGTGGGACTTGGCGTTCCTTTATTTAAAGAAGGAGCACTGCAGACCGGAGGCAGTTTTAAACTGACTTCCAAGCCCGGCACAGGTACCTTGATTGAAGCAGTTTATGTGAAATCCAATATCGATTGTCCGGCAATGGGTGATCTTGCGGAAACCTTAGTGACATTGATTCAGGCAGATGCGCAGATTGAATATGAAGTTAATTATACATGGGATGAAGGAAGTTTTGGACTCAATACCAGAGAAATCAAAGAAATCCTGGATGGTGTACCGATCAATGAACCGGAAATCATCCTATGGTTGAAGGATTATATAAGGGAGGGAATCAAACGATGAAATCATTAGAAGATTTAAAGAGAATCAGAGAAGAAGCAAAAAAGAAAATGACAATGCGTTTAGATGATGAACAGAAATATCGTGTGGTTGTAGGTATGGCAACTTGCGGTATTGCGGCGGGTGCCAGACCAGTTCTAAACGAATTGGTTGAACAGGTAGCTAAACATGATCTTCCAGTGACAGTCACACAAACTGGATGCATTGGCCGCTGTTCATTGGAACCAATCGTAGAAGTTTTTGACCGTGAAGGCAATAAAACAACTTATGTGTTTATGGATGCAAAGAAAGCAAAAGAAGTTGTTGAACGTCATCTGATGAGAGATGAAATTATCGAAGAATATACCATCGGTGCAGCCGAATAATGGAGGGTGAGTTATGGAAAGAATACAGGTTTTAGTTTGTGCAGGAACCGGATGCAGTATTGGCAACTCATCTGAACTGGTCAAAAAATTTGAAGAAGAAATCCGTTCATTCGGTTTGGAAAACGAAATTTCTGTAAAGAAAACCGGATGTCTGGGATTATGCGGTCATGGACCAAATGTGTCTATTTATCCGGATAATATTATTTATAAAACAGTTCATTTGGATGATGTCCGGGAAATTGTTCAGGAGCATTTCTATAAAGGACGTCCTGTTAAACGCTTAATGATTGATGAAGGCGATTATAATCAGGAAGAAATATTTGATGTTAATAAAACACGTTTTTACGCAAAACAGAAACGTGTGGCTTTAAAAGACTGCGGTGTGATCGATCCTGAAAACATTGAAGAATATATTGCCAAAGATGGCTATGTTGCTTTAGGCAAAGTTTTAACGGAAATGACTAGCCAGGAAGTTATCGATGAAATTACCAAGAGCGGCCTTCGCGGACGCGGCGGCGGCGGGTTCTTAACCGGACGTAAATGGCAGTTTGCTTACAATGAAAAATCCGATGAAAAATATGTTATCTGTAACGCCGATGAAGGCGATCCAGGTGCATTCATGGACCGTTCCATTTTGGAAGGAAATCCTCATTCAGTCTTAGAAGCGATGGCTATTGCCGGTTATGCGATCGGCGCTAATCATGGTTATATCTATATTCGTGCGGAGTATCCAATCGCTGTAGAACGTTTAAAAACAGCCATCAAACAGGCTAAAGAATACGGCTTATTAGGTAAAGATATTTTTGGTACAGGTTTTGACTTTGATCTGGAAATCCGTTTAGGTGCCGGTGCCTTTGTCTGTGGTGAGGAAACAGCCCTGATTCAGTCTATTGAAGGCGAACGCGGTATGCCAAATCCTAAACCACCATTCCCTGCTCAAAGCGGTGTCTGGGGAAAACCAACCATTATCAATAACGTAGAAACCTATGCCAACATTGCCCAGATTATCAAAAATGGTGCCGACTGGTTCAGAAGTATTGGTACAGAAACATCAACCGGAACAAAAGTATTTGCTTTAGGCGGTAAAATTACGAATACCGGCCTCGTTGAAGTCCCTATGGGAACAACATTAAGAGAAGTTATTTATGAAATTGGCGGCGGTTGTCCTGATCACAAAGCTTTCAAAGCTGTTCAGACAGGCGGACCATCCGGTGGCTGCTTAACTGAAGAACAATTAGATACACCAATCGGTTTTGACGAACTTGTTAAACTTGGTTCCATGATGGGATCAGGCGGTATGATCGTTTTAGACGAAGATAACTGTATGGTAGACGTTGCCCGTTTCTATATGGACTTCATCGTTGATGAATCCTGCGGAAAATGCAGCCCATGCCGTATTGGTACCAAACGTTTGCTGGAATTATTAAACCAGATTTGTAATGGCGAGGGGACTTTGGAAACCTTGGATGAACTGGAGAGCCTCTGCTATACAATCAAAGAAACAGCGCTTTGTGGTTTAGGTCAGTCAGCACCAAACCCGGTTTTATCAACACTCTCTCAGTTTAGAGATGAGTATATCGCCCATGTTGTGGATAAGAGATGTCCTGCTGGCGTATGTAAAGCATTATTAAGATACGAAATTGAACCAGATATGTGCCGTAAGTGTGGTCTTTGTGCCCGCAACTGTCCAGTCAGTGCGATTTCCGGCCGTATTGGTAAAGAAATTTTCCATATTGATCCTGAAAAATGTATTAAATGTGGTAACTGCTTCCATGCATGTCACTTTAATGCGATTGCGAGAAAGTAGGTGGCTATATGACAACAATTCATTTACAAATCAATAACCGTAATGTTGAAGCAGAAGCTGGAATGACAATCCTGGAAGCCGCAAAAGCAAATGGTATTCATATTCCAACACTCTGTTATTTAAAAGATCTGACAGGACATGGTGCCTGCCGTGTTTGCCAGGTAGAAGTAGAAGGTGCCAGAACATTATGTGCAGCCTGTGTTTATCCAGTCAGCGAAGGCATGAAGGTTTATACACATACAAAACGTGTTCTGGATGCCAGAAGAAATATCGTTGAATTAATTATTTCCAACCATTCCAAAGACTGTCTTTCATGTATTCGCAATACGAACTGTGAATTACAGCGCCTGTCTCAGGAATTAGGTGTGCGTGAAGATTACTATGCCGGCAGCAAAACGCCGCCAACATTTGATGAAGTTTCACCAGGAATTGTCCGTAATACCAGCAAATGTATCTTATGCGGACGCTGTGTTGAAGCCTGCCGAAAACTCCAGGGCATTGGTGTTTTAGGCTACATGGAACGTGGCTTCAAAACAAAAGTCGGACCAGTTTATGATATGAGTTTTGCCGATGTTAACTGTATTCAGTGCGGCCAGTGTATTAATGTTTGTCCAGTGGGTGCATTAACAGAAAAAGAAGAAATTCATAATGTTGTTAATGCGTTAAATGATCCGGAAATGCACGTGGTTGTGCAGACTGCGCCAGCAGTACGTGCTGCTTTAGGTGAAGAATTTGGTATGCCAATTGGCACCAGAGTTACTGGCAAAATGGTTTCCGCATTAAAATTAGTTGGTTTTGATAAAGTTTATGACACGAACTATGGTGCCGACTTGACTATCATGGAAGAAGGCTTTGAATTTATCGACCGTGTTCAGAATGGCGGTACTTTGCCAATGATTACTTCTTGTTCACCAGGATGGATCAACTATATTGAAAAAGAATACCCTGATTTATTAGATCACCTTTCCAGCTGTAAATCTCCGCATATGATGTTAGGTGCGATGGTGAAATCATATTACGCTCAGCTCAAAGACTTGGATCCTAAGAAAATCTATGTCGTCTCTGTAATGCCATGTGTTGCCAAAAAAGGCGAAAAAGAACGCCCTCAAATGATTAAAGACGGCATGAAAGATGTCGATGCTGTTATTACAACACGTGAGCTCGCTAAGCTGATCAAAATGTTTGGTATTGATTTCAGATCACTGCCTGACGGTCAGTTTGATCAGGATTTATTTGGTGAATACTCAGGTGCTGGTGTTATCTTTGGTGCCAGCGGCGGGGTTATGGAAGCGGCACTGCGTACAGTCGCAGATGTTTTAGCTGGTGAAGATTTAGATAACTTCCAGTATCAGAAAGTACGTGGTACAGAAGGATTAAAAGTTTGCACATTGAACATCGGCGGCCAGATTATTAAGGTAGCTGTTGCCCATTCAATGAAGCTCGCAAAACCATTGCTTGAAGAAATTCGCCGAGGTGAATCAAAATATCAGTTCATCGAAATCATGGGCTGCCCTGGCGGATGTATCAACGGCGGCGGTCAGCCATATGTCAATGCAACGATTCGTAACAGCGGTTTAGATTATAAGAAACTGCGTGCCTCTGCGTTATATCAGGAGGATGAAGAATTACCAGTTCGTAAATCTCATAAGAATGAACAAATCCAGCATCTTTATGCAGATTTCTTAGGTGCACCTAACTCACCAAAGGCACATGAACTGCTGCATACAACATATGCAAAACAGGATGAATTCAAATTTGATAAATAATCGTTTAAAGAGACAATCCTAAACAATTGTCTCTTTTTTTGTTTATTGTATATTGCTTAGAGATGGAAATTTCCTGATGACGCATTGATATTTAGGAAAAATTGCTTTGTTCTCTAAGTTCGTTGAAAATTATATTTTTATCATTTATAATTGATATTGATATTATTTTTGTAAAATAAAAGAGGCAGTCTGTGAGTTTTCTTAATTCCACCATGAATTTTGTACATAAGTACTATTTTTTATAATTCGGTTATTTAGCTGTGTATTACAAAAACGATTAAGAGGGAGGGATCTATAATGTCAAATGATGGGTACAAATTTTTGAGCTTAATTAACTATTGCAATACTCAACTTTCCAACAGCAATGAATATAATATCGCTCATATTATCTTACAAAATGTTAATCAATTAAAATCTATGTCTTTAGAAGAACTGTCTAAGAGGGCTAATATTTCTGAATCTAGTGTCAGCCGCTTTATCAAAAAGATGGGGTTTAAATCTTATCAGGATTTCAGAGAATCCTTTCCCAAAGCTCTATTAGAGACACGATTAAATCGCAGACTGGATCATGTAACCATGTTTCCTTATGATTCAGATGAACAGATTTTTGATCGTCTTCATGAAGATGGCCTGCGACATTTAAACAGTACAAGAAGTAAGCTGGATAAAGAACAGTTGCTGCAAGTAATTGAACTTATCAAAAATGCAGCTTCTGTTACATTTTATGGGGATGATCATACATTATCTATATTTTATACATTTCAATTGGATCTTTTATCTAATGGTGTACCAGCCTATCTTTTTAAAACGGAACAGATACAGCTTTTGCACAGTGATTTTCTCTCAGATAATGATATCATTATTTTCCTTAATATCTATACTGATTTTTTAACTCCACATCAGATGGAGATTATTCGTAAATTAAAGCAAAACAGTCATATAAAATTAATTGGCTTTTCGCAGGAGAGCAAGAGTGGATGGGATGAACTTTTTGATATTATGGTCAATTACGGTATTCCTGGTTCTACGAACGATGGCTTTTATTCACTATTGTATCTTAATCAGGTACTTTCAGAGTTATATTATCATCATCAGTAAAAATTAACTTTCATCATTTGAAAGTTAATTTTTTTTCATGAAAAATAGTTTTTAAATTTCAAAATAACTTGAATTTTAGGAAATTATCTTTTCTATCCGACTGAGTAAAAACAATTTCTTAAATGTTATAATGAACTTATCAAAAAAAAGAAAGGAGATTTTGTATGGGGAAATTAATTTCCAAGGTTAGTAAATATGCTTTGGCTATTATGTTGTCATTATCAGTTATAACTATTTCGACAGATGCCAAAGAAACTTATGAACCTGGTGCTACTGTCGTAGAAGATGCCAACTCACCATCTGGCTATACTGTTCACTTTGTCTATGATGGCAGCGAAAATCAAACTGAAATCGAAAGTGTTTCAGTCACAGGACCCTTCAATTATGTGGATGCGAATCAGACATTGAAGGATGATACAAATCGTTATTCACCACATGAATATCGTAATGGTATGTATGCCACAAACTGTGTTCCCGGTTCAACTGAGCCAAGCTTCTGGGATACTTGTGTTTGGGGATACACAGAAGAAATGGCCTTAAATGAAGAAACTGGTTATTATGAAACTTCATTCCCAATTACCAGTGGGGCATTTGGATATCATTATGTAATCAAGTATGTTGGTCAGGAGGAGGCTGTAACCATTGGCGATCCCGCTAATCCTGCTCAGAAAATGAATGAGAATGGATTTAAAAATACGGGAGATCTCACAACAAGTATTGTTTATGGACACTGGGATCCTGTTAAACAGTCTGAATCGCCAAATATGGATTATGTATTGCCTACTGCCAATGCCAAGGGCAAATTAGAATATGTACCTTACACTGGTGTTGACGGATTGACAAATTATTTAGGTGTTTATACGCCAGCAGGATATGATGCCAATAGAGAAGAACCGTATAAAGTCATTTATGTTTCGCATGGCGGCGGTGGAGATGAAACCGATTGGTTCCATATGGGCTCCATTGATAATATCATGGATAACTATATTGAACAAGGATTAATTGAGCCTGCAATTGTAGTAACGATGGATAATACGCATTTGGATTGGGACAGCGGAAGTGATATTTCTAAAGTTTTGCCAAATATCAAAGAGTGTATTATTCCATTTATGGAAGAAAACTATAACGTATCTAAAGAAGCTTCAGGCAGAGCGATGTGCGGTCTGTCTGCGGGCGGTATGACAACGACAAAGATATACTGGCAATGTCCGGAATTATTTGGATATTTCGGTATTTTCAGTGGTACTTCAGTTATTCCTGAGCAGATTCAATGGCAGGATGGTTATGCTTCTCCACTGATTCTAACTACAGTAGGAACTTGTGATTTTGCTTCCTCTTTAATTGCTGGTGAGGAAAATGAAATCACCGTAGAATCCTTTGACAGATGGGCAAAGGAAAATATACCCGATACATATGTTACCAAGGATATGTATGTAAAGGGGTCACATGACTGGTTTGTATGGCCTCAGAGTTTTGCTGTTTTTGCCCGTGATGTTATATGGACAAATGATACCGCAGTTGATGAAGAACCAGTAACTGTTACCGGAACTCAGAAGGTTTATGTAGTGGGTGATGACTGGGGTGCAGGCGTTACGAAGACAATCATTTCTTTAAGTCAAAAAGTGAAAGCTGAATCTATTTCCGCTGATCAGTTTACTGTCGATGAAACTAAAGAGGTCTTGGATTGGAGTACTTTTGAAGCAACCGTATCAACATCAACGCGTACAGTTTTAGATGTTTATGCATCAGATGCCAGCGGAAATAAAGTAAATGAAGATTCTGAGTATTTGACAATTGAAATGAAGATTTCTCCAGAAGAAGGTTCACCATTAGTTCTGACTTTAGAAAAATTGTCTGCTTGGTGTGATCCTTATAAACTGCAAGTGACCTTAGCTAAAGATGCCTTATTGACAACAGTTGACGGAAAATCTGTCATTTTAGAAGTAGAAGCTGCTATTGATCTTGAAGGTGAAGGAAAAATAGTGCCTCAATTAGATATTTTTGAAGTTTACAAAGGTGCCTCAGCTTATGTTTATACAACTGAAAGTAATGAGCGTATAGAGCTGCCTTATGCATTGTATTGTCCAAATAATGATGGAAAAAAACATCCTGTTGTTATCTGGAATCATGGCGGCGGAGAAAGCGGATTTAATCCGGAAACAGTCCTTTTATCTAATCCGGCAACAAATTACGCTGGCGAAGAATTCCAAAACATTTTTGATGGTGCTTATGTTGTTGTGCCACAAATTACAACCATCGATAATACATATCGAAATGCAGACCGTGCGCTGGCAATTCAAAGCTTGATTTTAGATTTAGCCAAAGAGAATCCTGATATGGATTTAGACAGAGTATATGTTGCAGGATGCTCAGCAGGTGGATTAATGACATTAAAATCATTGATAACAACACCAGATTTTTACGCAGCTGCTGTTTTGATTTGTCCGGCAGTTGCCAGTTCCGAAGTCACGGATGAAGAAATTGAAAAGATCAAAGATATTCCACTTTGGTTTGTTCATTCAAAGAGTGATGATACCGTAGTATATGATGAATCAACAGCTTTATTGATTCCTAGACTTGAAGCTGCAGGCGCTAAAGTATATACTTCTATTTATGAACATGTCGTTGATGAAAGTGGAAGACTTTGGGGTACAGCAGAAAATCCGACAGTGTTGAGCAGCGAAAACACTGGTATTCCTTATGAATACCCTGGTCACTGGTCATGGATTTATTTTGAGAATAATTTATGTGTTGATGATAAAACAGGCATAAACTGTTGGGAATGGTTAGCATCCAAGAAAAAGACAGTAATCAATACGCCTGATCCAGATAAGAAACCTGTTAGTACAACAACAGGGGATACTGCAGTTATTATGCCATTCGCTTCATTAGCGCTCCTTTCATTGGCAGGATGTGTCATGCTTTCTAAAAAGAGAGAGACTTTAATGAAGTAAGTGAATAGGTTTATTTCTGTAAATAACGAATTATAATTTTAATGATATTTTCATGAAGGGGCTTAAGTAAAATTAAGCCTCTATTTTATTGTACTTTTAATATAGATAGTGTATAATTTAAATAAAGATAATAAAAATAATATTTATAAGGAGGCGACTTACATGAAGAAAAAGCAAAACTTATTTTTAGTGCTAGTCAGTGCACTCATGCCTTTATCTGTTGTTCCATTTAGCTATTATATATATAACTGCCGGATAATCCAGAACGAAACATACAGACCATATTGTTTTGAATGGCATGTAGAAGTTGTCTGTATTTTAATGGGCCTGCTTTTATTTGGATATGTTTTAATTTTAAAATATCTGAATCTAAAAACGGCAATGATCATTACATTGATACATTTTCTAATATTGCTTTTATGTTCTTCAAATATGGTCTATGTCATAATCGCATTGCCTGAAGCATTGAAGGTGCTGATCTCAGGGGAAACTTATGTTGTTGCCAGAATTTGGTGTGGCATATCTCTAGGCTCATGGATTATTTTATTAAACAGATATCGAAAATTAAAAAGATAATGAAAAAAGGACAAGCATCAGCTTTTGTCCTTTTTGATTGCATGACTTTATTTTTTCTTACTATCAATTAAATTTACAACATCCTGCACAGTTTTTAAATCCATTAATTCATCTTCTTCAAAACGAATGTCCAGTTTTTCTTCGAACTGGAAAACAAGGTCCGCAAGATCAAGGGAATCGATTTTTAAATCTTTGAAAGTTGATTCCAATGTCAGCTCTTTGCCTTTAAGTTTTGGTGCTAATTCTTCTTTAATCATCTCAAATGTACTCATTTTATTCACCTCTTGTCACTATTATAACAAACCCTTTTGAAAAAAACAATATCAGCTTAACAGCAGTAAAAGCAGATGGTCCATGGCTTCTTTTTTATAACGATAGTAGGTTGCCTTGGAATAATACATTTCCCACCAATGCTGATCTTTGTTATGAATATACTCATTGACAATGATTGTTCGCTGCAGCGGGATTAAGCGCAGGAGTGCATTGTCAATAAAATTAACATACTCTCGATAACTGTTTTGTCTGGCAAGATGATTTAACATCTTCTGATCAGAAGCGAAACCATAGCCTGACTGATTTTCTTTAATGACCATCCGATGGGATGGTACATAGGGATAATAATCCCGGTCCAGATGGAATTTGGCCAGCTGGTATTCATTAAAAATTGCCTGAAGGGTTTGTTCCTTATCTTTAAAAGTCATGTTTTCTAAGGTGTTTTTTTCCATTTTTTTAGCCTCCCAATAAAATATGGAGGCTAAAATGACTTTTGACTTTATTAAATTGTAAAATTTTCAATTAAACTTTCAATTTCTTCTTCGGACAAGCCAATATCTAAAAGATAACCGCGGGCACTGCCATAGGTTTCTGTTAAGTGATCTAACATTTTTAACATATAGAGCGGATCAGAAAGCAGAAAATGTTCATTTTCTCTGGTGGCCAGTTTCAAAAGTTCATCATAAATGGGTTTGTTGTTTTCATAGGATTCAGAATAATCTTTGACAATGTCATAGGGATGGCAGCCGGCAAGATCCATCAGTAAAGCGGCGATGACGCCAGTCCGGTCTTTCCCGGCAGAACAATGGAAGAGGATGGTTTTGTCCAGATGCTTTAAAAATAGGTCAAATACAGCTTTGATATTAGACTGGAGATGATCAAGCATCAGACAATAAAGATCTCCCATATCCTTAAACTGCATGCCGTTTTGGGGTACAACAGCTGCGTTTTCATCGCCAAAAAGATCGATGTGGTAATACTGGATATCTTTATAATCCCGCATTTGATTTGGTGCCTGAATAATCTCGTTTTTGCCTCTTAAATCAACAATAATTCTTACACCATAGTCGTATAAATAGGCTTTGTCTTCTTCTGAGAGATGGGCCGGAGTTGCGGCCCTTATGTATTTATGGGTTTTCGTATAAGAGCCTTCCTGGGTTTCATAGCCGCCTAAATCTCTCGTATTATAAATAGAGTTTAAAGGCAGTAAACGATCTTCACGTGTCAAATACATCATTTCTTTTTTGCCTCCTTCAAAATTAAATAATCGTTTTCTTCAATACCGTAATTTCCAATCTGGCGCTTAGGGGACAAATTATATTTGCCGTGGTAATCACTGCCGCCAGTATGTAATAATGGATAATGAATCACTTTTTCCAAATCACCCTCACGATAGGATGGATGAGAAATTTCAATCCCTTTTAATCCCCAGCCAATATATTTTTCAATCTGATCGAATGTCCGATAAGTCCTTGGGTGAGCGAGGACAGGAATTCCGCCATCCAGGAGCACGGCTTCAATCGCATCCTTAATCATTGTAAACTTGGTGGGATAACGCTTCTCCAAACTGTTTTCGCCACGAAAATAGTAAGGAAACAAATCCGTGTATGGGCCATAACCCAGCTTTTCTAAAGCCAAAGCAATATGCTGTTTATAAAGCATGCCATGCATCAATGGTTCAATATCTTTCATCTGAATATTGATGCCCATTTCCTGCAAAGCACCGAGCATTTTAATGCGCTGTGACATGGCATTTGCCTTGAAACGGTTGATTAAAGCATCGACATGAGGATGGTCATCTCCTAAATGATAAGCTAACAGGTGAACCTTTCTGCCGGTGGTTTCGTCTTCACAGCTCATTTCAATGCCGGGAAATAATTCGATGCCGAGGGCAGCCGCATAAGCAATTCTTTCAGGGGTACAGGTAAAAGTATCATGATCTGTAATAGAGATGGCTTTTAGACCGCGTTCATGGGCCATCTCTATAATTTGTTCTGGACTGTCAGCGCCATCACTATAATATGAATGGAGGTGTAAATCGTATTGATAATTAGTCATACACACCTGCACTGAAATAACGTTCACCGCGGTCAGGAAGAACCGTTAAAATCACTTGATCTTTGCCATATTTCTGCACAGCTTTAGCTGCACCATACAGATTGGCGCCGCTGGATACGCCAGCGAAAATCCCATATTCAGAGGCCAGTCTGCGGCTCATGCCAATTGCTTCCTGATCACTGACTTCAATGATATCCGTTACTATTGAAGGATCAAGAATTTCAGGAATAAAGCCATCACCAATGCCCTGAATGGCATGAATGCCGGGAGGATCACCTTTGAGACTGGAAACGCCTTTTGGTTCAACTGCAATGATTTTGCAGTCAGGGTTGGCTTCTAAAAGAATTTTGCCCATTCCCTGCAAAGTTCCGCCGCTGCCAATGCCGCTGATAAAAATATCGACAGGTCCGGCAATCTGTTTTAACGCTTCTTTTGCTGTTAATTCCTGCGCCTTCACATTGGCTGGATTTTCAAACTGCATAGGCATAAAATAGCGTCCGCTTTGATATAATTCCCGGGCTTTTTGAACAGCGCCGTCAATACTTTTTTGGGCATCTGTCAAAATCAGCGTAGCACCAAAGGCACGGATCATTTTCTGACGTTCCTGACTCATATTTTCAGGCATAACAATCGTCACTGGATAACCATATAAACGGCCAATCATGGCTAAGGCAATCCCCGTGTTGCCTGAAGTAGGTTCCAGGATTTCCATACCTGGCTTTAACTGGCCGCCCTCTATTGCTTCCTGAATCATAGCGGCAGCAATTCTGTCCTTAATACTGCCGCCAGGATTCAGTAATTCCATTTTGGCAAAACAAATTCCGCCTGTTAACTGGTCCAATGAAATGAGAGGGGTATTGCCAATCACTTCAAGCACCGACTGGATAGGTGGATTCAATGATTTCATAGAAAGCACTCCTTTCACTATGACCCTATTATAGCATACTTGCCAAGAGGGTTCATGCCTTAATATATGTAAAGTTCAGACTTTAGTGCATCATGAAATGTTAAGATAATTGTTATGATAATTTTCTGAGGAATGTTTAGAAGTTTATGAAAAGTATGTTATAATAGAGGACAAAGGTTGGTGAAAAATATGTACGATTTTGATAAAAAAGTAAATCGCTGTAACACGGATTGTGTCAAATGGGATAATTTTGAAGCTTCCCATGTTCCTGCGGACACATTGCCTATGTTTATTGCGGATATGGATTTTGAGGTTTTGCCAGAAATTACAGAAGCACTGGCTAAACGTGTGAATCAGAAAGTTTATGGGTATACGCTTTTAACAGATGAGTATTATGATGCTGTGATTGGCTGGATGGCCCGCCGGCATCAGTGGCATATTGAAAAAGACTGGATTATTCCGGTAGTAAGTGTTGTCCCAGGCATTAATATCAGTATTCAGGCATTTACTAATCCTGGTGATGCCATTTTGATTCAAACACCGGTTTATTCTCCATTTAAAGGGGCCATTTTAAACAATGACCGCATTTGTGTGGAAAATCCGCTGATTAATGATAACGGCAGCTATTATATCGATTTTGAGGATTTGGAAAATAAAATTGTTGAAAATGAAGTAAGAATGCTTATTTTCTGTAATCCACATAATCCGGTTGGGCGGGTTTGGACAAGAGAAGAACTGACAAAAATGGTGGAAATCTGTATGAAACACCATGTTTTGATTGTCAGTGATGAAATTCATCATGATTTTGTTTTTGCCCCTCATGTTTACACGCCGGTCGCTGAAATCAGTGAAAAAGCGGCAAATTATACAATTACTTGCACGGCGCCTGGAAAAACATTCAATTTAGCCGGATTGCAGGCGGCCAATATTATTATTAAAAATCCAAGGCTGAGAGAGGCTTTTAATAAGGTGCTTTCCAGTTTAGGCATGCATGGGATTAATATGATGGGAGCTGAAAGCTGTAAAGCAGCTTATCAATATGGTGATACATGGACCGATGAGCTGGTTGCCTATATTAAGGGCAATATGGATTTTGCTGAAGCCTATCTGTTAAAAAAGCTGCCAATGATTAAAATGACCCATCCGGAAGGCCTGTATCTGGCATGGATTGATTTTAGAGCATTAAATATGGATGATGCGGCTTTAAAGAAATTTTTGATTGAAAAGGCTAAGGTTTGGCCAAATGCCGGCGACTGGTTTGGCTCTGAAGGCAGTGGTTTTGCCCGAATCAACTTTGGCTGTTCACGCGCACAGATTAA
>Ga0129308_1001113_pt1 | contig 30985 bp, 33 predicted proteins | sample L827metagenome_FD_94440 | JGI IMG/M metagenome (GOLD analysis project Ga0129308, IMG submission 94440) | Ring-tailed lemur group fecal microbial communities from Wisconsin, USA - L827 metagenome | ecosystem: Host-associated > Mammals > Digestive system > Large intestine > Fecal | place: USA...
GTCAATTCCAAAGAGAAAGTGTAAAAGTAAATTCAATTGTAAGAGTAAATTCAACTGGAACTATATGAAAGACTAAATTCAACTTATACCTATTTAAAGTGGAATTTAACTTTTCACTTTAGACATCAATGTTTATGACAGACTTCCATTAGACAAAATGCAAAATCATATGATATGATAGATATAGGTTATAGAAAGGAGATTTATCATGAAATTTAATGAAAATTTTTATTGGGGTGGTGCAATTGCTGCAAATCAGGCTGAAGGGGCATGGAATGTAGATGGTCGTGGTATGGCTCGTACTGATGTGACAACAGGCGGAACAGTGAATACACCACGTATGGTCACTTTTATTGATAAGGATGGTCATAAACAAAAAGCTCCTAATCGTGGATTTCAATTACCAGAAGGAGCACATTTTGCAGTTTTTGATGATGAACTTTATCCAAATCATGATGGAATTGATTTTTATCATCATTATAAAGATGATATTGCATTATTCAAAGAAATGGGATTTAAGATGTTTAGATTATCTATTTCATGGTCTAGAATTTATCCGACGGGAGAAGAGGATGAACCTAATCAGGCAGGTTTAGATTTTTATCGTAATGTGTTTACTGAATTAAGGAATCAAGGTATCGAACCATTGGTCTCTATTTGGCATTTTGATACGCCATTAGCATTAGAAGAGAAATATGGGGATTGGCAAAGTCGTCATTATATTGATTTATATGAAAAATATGTGCGTACAATCTTTACTGAATATAAAGGATTAGTCAAATACTGGCTAACTTTCAATGAAATTAATAATACAATTAATTTTTTACCAGATCATGCTAGTGATGAAGTTTATCAAGCTGCTTATCAACATTTACATTATCAATTCGTTGCAAGTGCTAGAGCTGTGAAAATCGGACATGAAATTGATCCTGAGAATATGATTGGATGTATGATTTGTGGAATTACTTATTATCCAAAGACATGCGATCCAAAAGATATTTTGTTTAATCGTTCTAAGTGGGAGAAAGGAATCTTTTATTGTGGAGATGTTCAATGTAAGGGGAAATATCCTACTTTTACAAAGCGTTTGTGGAAGGAACATAATGTTCAATTGGACATCACCGAACAAGATCTGGAAGATTTGAAGGATGGAACAGTTGATATGTATACTTTCTCATATTATATGTCTCAAGCTGTTACAACACATCACAATGATGATGTTGTAGGAGGAAACATGTCATTTGGTGTCCGCAATGAATATTTAACATATTCAGATTGGGGTTGGGCATTAGATCCAGATGGTCTTCAATATTATTTAGAAATGATTTATGATCGTTATGAAAGACCTTTAATGGTTGTTGAAAATGGTTTAGGTGCTTATGACACTATTGAAGAAGATGGAAGTATTCATGATCCATTTAGAATTGATTATTATCGTCAACATATTGAGGCTATGGGAAAAGCCATTGAAAATGGTGTTAATTTAATTGCTTATACAACTTGGGGATGTATTGACTTAGTTTCTGCTGGCACTGGTGAAATGAGAAAACGTTATGGATTTATTTATGTTGATAAACATGATGATGGTACTGGAACGATGAAACGTATGAAAAAAGATTCTTTCTATTGGTATAAAAAAGTGATTGCTTCACAAGGTGAAGATTTAGATGACAATTTTTAAAGTTATAAAATAATCATTGAAGGATATCTTATGGGATATCCTTTTCTTATCAAAGATAAATAGACCATAATAAAATAATTGTATAAAGGAGGATTATTATGGATTATATAAAAAATCTTTATCAGGATCAGTTGGTTTATATTTTTAGGAAGGATCAGTGTCTTGATTTAAAAGAAAATGCTTTAGTGATTATTAAAGATGGTTGTGAAGTAAAGGATATAGAGGGATGTCTTATTATGCATTACCAAGATGATTTTGAATCTTTGTTGAAGTTACATTTGCCTACAAAAATGAGAAAAACCAAACAATTACTTTCTTTTCAAGAATCTTATCAAATTCTTGAGAAAGGAGAATATGGTGTTTTATCATTTGCTTGTCACGATTTCCCTTATAGTGTAGGAATTAATCATACTGTCATGGATGGTCATATTTATTTTCATTGTGGGAAGCAGGGTTTTAAGCTTCATGGAATTGGAAAACGAGTTACTTTTTTAGTGATTGAAAATTTAGGAATTAATTTGGAAGTTGGTACACATAATCATAATTCTGTAGCTATATTTGGAACTTTGAAAGAAGTTACAGATATAGCAACAAAGAAAGCAGCTTTATTAAAATTGGTTGCCGATTTAGCGCCTCAACATCCATATAGCGATCAAATGCTTACATTTACAAATATTCTGGAATTAGATATAGATTATATGATTGGAAAGACACATATTCGTTAGACATATGTATCTTTGACTTGTGTGCTAGGCATGTCATATATCTAGTTGGTGAAAGTCCAACCAGTGGTATTTACCGCCAAGTGTAGTGAACCACAAGCCGTTAACAGTGATGTTATGGGTGAAGGAAGTGGTGTAACAAAATCTTTGAGATGACGAACAGAAACCTGATGAGGCTAAATGGTGGATAAAGTTGTAAGCCCCAACCTAGCTGTAGGTGGGGGTAATTGACTTTCTTAGAGGAATATGATTTTTCTAATCAAATCATTATACCTTTTACAACATATGGTGAAGGTGGATTTGGAAACAGTATTGAATTATTAAAAGAGATATTAAAAGATACTACAATCATTGAAGGACCAGCTATTCAAGAACATGAATGAGATCAGGTGTCAAATATAGTCAAAGAGTGTTTAGAAAAGATAAGTTTGTCATAAAGTCTATCTGTCATTTTATTCATGGAACGGTGACATGATGTAGGAGTATTATTGATACTCCTTTTTGGTTGCAAAAAAATGATATTCATGTATAATGAGTAAGACTTTATACAGAAGGAGAAATGTACATGATATCAACACAAAATGTAACTTTAAGATATGGGGATAGAGCTTTATTTGAAAATGTGTCTATCCAATTTACAGAAGGAAATTGTTATGGCATTATCGGCGCAAATGGAGCTGGTAAATCTACATTTTTAAAAATATTATCCGGTGAAATCGAGCCTAATAAAGGGGAAGTTGTGATCACACCAGGGCAACGTATGTCAGTTTTGAAACAGGATCATTTTGCTTATGATGATGAAGATGTTTTAAGAACTGTAATAATGGGAAATAAACGTTTGTTTGAGATTATGCAAAGAAAGGAAGAACTTTATAGTAAGCCTGATTTTAATGATGAGGATGGCTTAGAACTTGCTGATCTTGAAGGTGAATTTATGGAAATGGATGGTTGGAGTGCGGAAACTGATGCTGAAATTTTACTTAATGGATTAGGTGTAACGAATGAATATCATCATTTATTGATGAAAGAATTGGGTGATCAACAAAAGGTGAAAGTCTTATTGGCTCAAGCTTTATTTGGAAATCCTGATATTTTGTTGCTGGATGAACCGACAAACCATCTTGATTTAAAGAGCATCAATTGGCTAGAGAATTTTTTGTTGAGTTTTCCTAATACGGTTATTGTTGTTTCTCATGATAGACACTTTTTAAATAAGGTATGCACACATATTGCTGATATCGATTACAGTAAGATTCAATTGTATGTTGGAAATTATGATTTCTGGTATGAATATTCACAAATGATGTTAAGACAAGCAAAAGAAATCAATAAAAAAGCGGAAGCCAAGAAAAAAGAATTAGAAGAATTTATTGCCCGTTTTAGTGCCAATGCATCAAAGGCAAAACAAGCAACATCTCGTAAAAAGCTCTTGGATAACTTAGAAATAGTTGATATTAAGCCATCTTTAAGAAGATATCCTTTTATCGGCTTTACTGCTGAAAGAGAAGTGGGAAATATTATTTTAAATGTTGAGGATTTGTCTTATGAAGTGAATGGTGAAAAAATCTTGAACCATGTTTCATTTTCTATTTCGCCTAAAGATAAAGTAGCATTTGTTTCTGATAATGAACTGGCAGTCACTTCTTTCTTTAAAATTATTACTGGTGAAATTCTTGATTATGAGGGAAGTTTTCAGTGGGGTGTCACGACTTCTCAATCCTATTTTCCTAAAGATAATAATAATTATTTTGATGGCTGTGATTTGACATTAGTTGATTGGTTAAGACAATTTAGCAAAGGTGATGTTTATGAACAGGATTTAAGAGGCTGGTTAGGAAGAATGTTATTTTCTGGAGAAGAAGCCTTAAAGAAGGCCAATGTTTTATCAGGTGGAGAAAAGGTCAGATGTATGTTGGCAAAGATGATGATGGCTAATTGTAATGTCTTAATTTTAGATGAACCAACCAATCATTTGGACTTAGAATCTATTCAAGCTCTAAATGAAGGCTTAATTCGTTTTAAGGAAAATATTTTATTGACTTCACATGACCATCAGTTTGTACAAACTATTGCAAATAGAATTATTGAATTGAATGAAAATGGGTGTATTGATCGTTTATCAACTTATGATGAATATTTAGAATATAAAGAAAAGATGGAAGAATAGCCTTTCATCTTTTCTTATAAATAGAGATGTTGTTGTCCTGATCACATAAAACTAAAAGAATTTGATCATAGTTTTCATAACCTTGTACCTTTAATTGACTTTTTAGCCATTCTTCATTCTTTTCAATAAGTTGCAATTGATCTTTTAATAATTTTCCATTGATGATTAAAGAAATCAATGGTTTTTCCTTTTTGGCTTCAATTGGCAGATCATCAACAATTGTAGGACGATAACGTGAGTTAGGAAATACTGAAATATGACCATTGGTTTCTAAAATCACTTCATCTAATTGTGTTAAATCAAAATATCCTTGAATTCTTAATTGCATCAAAAATTCATCTACATCCATATGAGCTTTATTCAAAGCTGTACTATCAATTTGATTATTTTGATAAAGCGTAATAGGATTTCCTTCAATAAAATGACGCATTTTTAATGAATGACGTGACAGAAAAGAAAGTGTTATCGTAAATAATGCATAAACAATCATACCAGCGAGTGGTCTTCCAATGTCTTGAAAGTCTTCCAAAACAACCATCTCACTTGCAATACTTCCAATTGTAATTCCAATAATGTAATCATACATACTTAATTGTGTTATTTGTCTATAACCCATTAATTTGGTTAAAATAAATAAGACAATTAAAGAAATGACTGCTAATAAAATTGTTTCTAAAATCATATTTATCACCATATATAATATGGGATAAATATGCAAGAATATACAAAAAAAGGCTTAAGCCTTTTCTTGAATATAAATATTTTTGATTTTTGCAATATACATTGTATGATAATCTTTTTGTGGATAATTTTTTTCATTTAAAGATTGATCTTTAAAGCATTCAGGTTTAATAGTATCCTCATAAATCTTTTCAACAATGAATACTAATTTTGCTTCTTCAAAAGTAGGGACATTTTCTAAATATGTGATATGAAAGTCAACATCACTGATCTTATCAGTGTCTCTTCCAGAAACAGTTCCTAAGACACTTAATTCTTTCTTATATCCATCAAAGAAAGAAAGCGAAAAACAATCTTGATGATCAACAAATTCTTTTGTATAGCGTTGTGGACGAATATAGGCAGTTATGACATTTTGATTCCACAAAACACCGACTCCACCCCAAGATGCTGTCATTGTATTGACCTTATTTTGATCACCAGCAGTAATTAACATCCAGTCTTTGCCGATTGCTTGAAAAGCATTCATATCTAAATCATGAATATTTATTTTTTGAAAACTCATTTTTTATTCCTCCTTTTGTATATTATAACATATCATATGCAAGAAAGCGAAGAAAGAGAATAAAGAGAAAGAAGGGGCCCATATGAAAAAAATTATGAAATATTTCCTTGTATTAGGCAGTATTCTTTTTTTATTGATATGTTGTTTTTCTCTCTATATTGGTAATTATTTATATGATTATACTTTAAATCCTTATTCTAAACATACATTGTTAGAAAATTTGATTCCTGATCAGGACTCTGTTCAAGAAGCACAACAATGGATGGCAGAAAATAGCCAGGATGTTTATATAGAGAGTGATGACCATCTGAAGTTACATGCTTACTCAATTCAACAAGATAGTCATGTTTATGTGATTATGGTTCATGGATATCGTGGTGATGGGACAACAATCCTTTCACCAATTAAACAAATGAAAAATCAAGGTTATTGTTTGTTGGTTCCAGATTTGAGAGGGCATGGTAAAAGTGAAGGTAATTATATTGGTATGGGTTGGGACGATCGTTTAGATATACTACAATGGATTGATTATATTATTGGTTTGGATCAAAATGCTTCTATTATTTTATATGGTGTTTCTATGGGTGGAGCAACTGTTATGAATGTCTCTGGTGAAAAGCTTCCTGCTCAAGTCAAGGCAATTATTGAAGATTGTGGTTATACAAGTGTATGGGATGTTTTGAAAACATATATTGATATGGAAGATTGGCAAAGTGATCTTGCATTAAGTATGGCAAGTTTAGTTACGAAGATGAGAGCAGGATATTATTTAGGGGATGTTCAGCCTCTTGAGCAGGTGAAAAAGAGTCAAACACCAATCTTATTTATTCATGGTGGTTGTGATGATTTTGTGCCAGTTGCGATGGTAGATGAATTATATGCTGCAGCAACATGTCCAAAGGAAAAACTTATAATTGAAAAGGCAGGACACGCAAATAGTTGTTCAGTTGATAGTGAGTTATATTATCAGACTGTTTTTCATTTTATCCGTCGTTATCAATAAAACAAAAGAGATATGATAGAGGCGACTGGTCTTTATACGTGACAGGAGGGGATCATAACAACTTGATGCATGGTTATTGGAGAAATCATTGAAACACCATGGATTGACCTCTTTTCTTTTTAAAAATGATATGGAAAAGACTATAAAGTGACATATTCTTATTATTGTCAAGCTGATTTGGGTCATCAGTGCTAGTTGATTTATATACAAAAAACACATCATTGTGATGCGTTTTTGAGTGCCAAATAGGCACGTTGCACTTTGCTTAAACAGTTTCCTCGATAATGAAGCTGATATGGAGAAATGATATCAAGAAACGTCTTATAGCCTTCTTCTTCATGATTGACTTCAAATTCTAATTCATAATCATACTGATCAAGATAAACATTTTCATCTAAAGAAAGCAATCCTTGGGGCAAAGGAATATCATAACGATGTGTTGTGAGAGAAAATTCTTGTTGTAGTTGTGCTGGATCAATGTTTTCGCTCTTAAGAATATCAACAATTTCATTAGAAATATCTTGATGTTGAAGAAAACGTTCCATAATATCTTGAGTGATGTGAATATTGGTTTCTAAACGATGATTTTGATAGGGTCTTTTTAAAGTCATTTCTAATTGATCTTTTTTTTCTCTGATTCTTAACATCATCTTTTTTTGAGTAAGTAAAGGATGTGTAAAATAGTAATTTGTTTGGAAGTAATTCTGTTGTATTTGAGATTGATAGTCTTTCAGAATTATTTGAAATAGTTCTTGAGAAATAAGAATTTTATATTCGATTTCAATATGTTCTTTCATTTTTATCACCAATCTTATTGTATCTTTTATTGATAAATATTTCAATTATTATATAATATAAACGGCGGTGATAAAATGAAGACATATGCAATTGTATGCAAACAAGATCAATATTCTCATCACATTGAGAATCAGTTAAGACAAGCTTTAGATGACATGATGCAATATGATGAAGAACATCCCGAGCTTGTGATTAGTGTTGGTGGAGATGGAACGATGATCTATAGTGTACACAAATATATTCAACAATTAGATAATGTTTCTTTTATTGGTATTCACACAGGAACACTTGGTTTTTTGACTGATTATCAAAAAGATGAATGTGATCAGTTAATTCAAGATATCAAGAAAAATGAATATAAAATGTATAATCGCTGTTTATTGGAAGTCACAATGAATGAACAAACATATCTTGCTTTAAATGAGATTCGTTTAGAAAATAATCGACGTGCCCAAGTGATAGGGGTTTATATTAATGGTGATTTTTTTGAAACATTTAGAGGCAACGGATTGTGTGTTTCTACTGCTTCTGGATCAACGGCCTATAATAAGTCTTTAGGAGGAGCAGTGATTAATTCCGGAGCTGGTTTGATGCAGTTAAGTGAAATTGCGGGTATTCATCATAATGCTTATCGTTCACTTGGATCATCTTTAATCTTAGATTGGACACATACCATTCATTTTGAATCTGATAATTTTGAAGGAGCAATTTTGGGTGTTGATAACTATGTATTTGATCTTAGCGGTGAACAATCTGTTGATGTGAGGTTATCACCATTAAGAGCAAAATTTGTGCAATATAAGCGAGTTCCATTTATTGAAAGACTGAAACGTTCATTTTTAAATGTATGAAAAAAGAATATCTTATTACTCAAGAAGATCATCAATCTCGTATTGATATTTTTGCATATCGGCATCAAATCAATAAAAAAGCTTTAAAAGGTATAAAAATGAGAGGGGATATTTTGGTTAATGGTGTTCATCAGACAGTTCGCTATCTTTTGAATGAAGGAGATATTTTGACATTTGTATATCCCAGTGAAGAAAATCATATTTGTCCTGAAAAAATTCCACTGGCTATTATATATGAAGACGACTATTTACTTGTTGTCAATAAACCAAAAGGAATGGCTTGTATTCCCACAAGACAGCATCCTCATCATACCCTAGCAAATGCTTTGAGTGCTTATTATCAGGAGATTGGTTTGTCATCAACAGTGCATCTTGTGAATAGGTTAGATAAAGACACAACGGGTCTGATGTTAGTCGCAAAATATCGAGATATTCATTATCAAATGTCACAAAATATCATGCATATCTATCGTCGTTATCATGCTCATGTGGAGGGAAAGGTGGACCAAGGACTTATAGACTTGCCTATCTATCGTGATGATTTTCATATGAAGCGAATCATTGATAAAAGGGGAAAACCTTCTCGTACACATTATCGCTGTTTGCATTATCAAAATCAAGTTTCTTTCGTAGAATGTATTTTAGAAACAGGGAGAACTCATCAAATTCGTGTGCATATGGCAGCTATTGGACATCCTCTCGTCGGTGATTCTCTTTATGGCTCTGGTGAGGGAGAATTTGATTTAGAAAGTGTGATGATTGCTTTTTGGCATCCTGTGACGAAGCAATGTATAACAATAACAAAGAAGCATAAATATAGGCACTTTTGAAAGTGCCTATATTGTATCAATGTAATTTCTATTTTTAATAATATTGTTTTGGTGATTCATATCTATAAACATACCAATTGCAATCATATAGGATAGCAAAGAAGATCCTCCATATGATATAAATGGAAGGGTAATACCAGTGATTGGCAATAAGCCCAAAATCATTCCAATATTCCATGTTTGTTGAAACAGTAACATTCCAATAATCCCCATTGTCATATATTTATCACGATCATTAGAACTATCAAAACCAATTTTTAAAATTGTGATATCTAATATTGCAATGATACAGATTGTGATAAATCCTCCGATATATCCATAGTCAGTTGTTATGACTGCAAAAATGAAATCTGTTTGAGCTTCTGGGAAAACTTTGATAACAGCCTGGAACCCATGCCCAAACCAACTTGCTGTACCATAAGAAAGTAAAGAATAAAACAATTGAAATCCTTGATCATTCATTGTTCCTTCAGGATCAACCCATCCATAAAAACGTTTAAGTGTATGTCCAGAAATAAATTTTTTAAAGATATCAGGTTGATATATAAATAGATAAGTTCCAATAGCAATAATTATGGCTACCAAGATGATTCCAAAGGCAAACCATTGCCCTCGCAGTCCACTTGAGAATAAAACAAAAACAACCCCAATAAGGATAATCAAGACAACCCCACTATCATTTTGGAGATAGACAAGTAATGCTGGTGGTAACACTACGGTCATACATTTGAAAATATATTTGACTTCGATTTCAAAGTTTCTAACCAAATAATAATCATTAAATTCTTTTGTAATTCTTGCGAGTGCAATAACAATCGCAATTTTCATAAATTCTGAGGGTTGTAAACTAAAACCAGGAACGCGAAACCAAGATGTTGCACCACCAGCTTTGTGAACCAACGGAAAATGTCTTCCTAATAATGGAAAGAGAATTCTATGATCAATTGCTAAGATAATGAGTAAGACCAATAAAATACCGTATATAATCCAAATTTTATCATAAATTTGATCATTGCCTACCTTATTAATAATGAAAATAATGATAGCTGAAATAAGATAATAGATCGCTTGTTTTGTCCATAAAGTATATGGACTGTTATCATTTGTAATTAAAGGGGCTGCATTTAAAACAGCAAAACAGCTAATAAAAGCAAGGATAACAATAATAGGAATAAGAGGCTGATCTTTAAAAAGATTTTTTATTCTTTCCATGAATCTGCTCCTTTCTTTTTTGATTCTCTTATAGTATACTATAAAAAAGAAATACTTCAATCAAAAAAGGATGTGAATATATGGATTTTGAATATGTTTTAATTGTTATTGGGATTATTGTTGCAGCAGTTTTATTGTATTATGGTTTTATTCGTTTTATTAAAAACAAGAACTTAAAAACAAATATTGTTTCTTCTATTCATGTTGATGAATTGATCGATGCATTAGGGGGAAAAGAAAATATTCGTGATGTGAGAAGTACACCTTCAAAACTCACTGTTACAGTGATTCAGCATGATATGATTGATATAGAAACAATTAAAGCTTTAGGAGCAAGTGGGATTGTTGAAGGAAAGGATACTGTTTCCATGATTTTTGGTAAACAATCACCACTTATTGAAGAAGATTTAAAGAATATTTTATGAACTCACAGATGTGAGTTTTTATTTTTTTGGATTTATAAAGCATATGATTAGCATTTAAAATGAATATCTGTTATAGTGTAATTGTCAAATCCAGGATCCTCATTTTTTATCTTAAAATTGCGAAAAAATTTCAATGTTTATCATTGTTTCGTATGATTAAGAGTGATATAATGAATGAGAAATAAATAAACAGGGGGTTAGAAAATGACTTTTAAAGAAAAATGGAATGATGCTTGGGAAGGTTTTCAAGCTGGAAAGTGGAATAAGGAAGTCAATTTAAGAGATTTTATTCAATTAAATTACACTCCTTATGATGGAGATGATGCTTTCTTAGCAGGACCTACTCAAAACACAAAAGATTTATGGGCTCAAGTAATGGAATTGACTAAACAAGAAAGAGCTGCAGGTGGAGTATTGGATATGGATACTAAGGTTGTATCTACTTTAACTTCACATGATGCTGGATACTTGGATAGATCAAAAGAAACAATTGTTGGGGTTCAAACTGACAAACCATTCAAAAGATCTTTACAACCTTTTGGTGGTATCCGTATTGCTGAACAAGCATGTGAAACAAATGGATATAAAGTAGATCCAGAAATTTCATACATTTTCAGAGAATACAGAAAAACTCATAATCAAGGTGTATTTGATGTTTATACTCCAGAAATTAGAGCTTGTCGTTCAGCTCATATTATTACTGGTTTGCCAGATGGTTATGGACGTGGTCGTATTATTGGGGACTATCGTAGAGTTGCATTATATGGTATTGATAAGTTAATTGAAGATAAGAAAAACCAATTAGCAACTTCTCAAACAAGAATGACTTCAAAAGTTATTCAATTACGTGAAGAGTTAAGTGAACAAATTAGAGCACTTGGTGAATTAAAAGAAATGGCAGCTAAGTACGGTTTTGATATTTCTAAACCAGCAACAAACTGTCAAGAAGCTATCCAATGGTTATATTTTGGATATTTAGGAGCAGTTAAAGAACAAAATGGAGCTGCAATGTCTTTAGGACGTACTTCTACATTCATTGATATTTATGTAGAAAGAGACTTAAAGAAAGGATTATTCACAGAAGAACAAATCCAAGAATTTATCGATCATTTCATTATGAAATTGAGAATTGTGAAGTTTGCAAGAACTCCAGAATACAATTCAATTTTTGCGGGGGACCCAACTTGGGTAACTGAATCAATTGGTGGTGTTGGTGTTGACGGACGTCATATGGTTACTAAGACTTCATTTAGATATTTACATACTTTAGAAAACTTAGGAACTGCACCAGAACCAAATATGACAGTTTTATGGTCAACTCGTTTACCTGCAAACTTTAAAGCATTCTGTGCAAAAACATCTATCAATACTTCATCAATTCAATATGAAAATGATGACTTAATGAGAGTAACTCATGGTGATGATTATGCAATTGCATGTTGTGTATCTTCAATGAGAGTTGGTAAAGAAATGCAATTCTTTGGAGCACGTGCAAACTTAGCTAAATGTTTATTATATGCAATCAATGGTGGTATTGATGAAAAAACTAAGAAACAAGTTGGACCAAAATATCGTCCAGTTGTTGGTGATTACTTAGATTATGAAGATGTAAAAGAAAAATATGTTGATATGATGCAATGGTTAGCTAAAGTATATGTAAATGCTTTGAATATCATTCATTATATGCATGACAAATATGCATATGAAAGAATTCAAATGGCATTACATGATAGAGAAGTAAGACGTTACTTTGCGACAGGTATCGCTGGTTTATCAGTTGTTACTGACTCATTATCAGCTATCAAATATGCGAAAGTTAAATGTATTAGAGATGAAGATGGTGTTGTTGTTGATTACGAAGTAGAAGGAGATTATCCAAAATATGGTAATGATGATGACAGAGCTGATGAAATCGCTTCTTGGTTAGTGGAAACATTCATGGCAATGGTTCGTTCTCATCATACTTATAGAGATAGTTATCCAACAACTTCAATCTTAACAATTACTTCTAATGTTGTTTATGGTAAAGCAACAGGTAATACTCCTGATGGTAGAAAGGGTGGACAACCATTTGCTCCTGGAGCTAACCCAATGCATGGTAGAGATACTCATGGTGCAATTTCTTCATTATCATCAGTTGCTAAATTACCATTTAAAGATGCACAAGATGGTATTTCTAACACATTTACAGTTATCCCTGGTGCATTAGGTAAAGATGATCAAATCTTTGCTGGAGATTTAGATATTGAATCAATTAAGGGTGAAGAATAAAAAATGGCTGATCAAAAAGAGATTGATGAGTTAATTAAAATGCTTGATGAAAATATGAGTCAAGGATCTGGGCATATTAATATCAAAGTAAACGATCCTTCTTGTATTGAAATGGAAAAAGTCGACATTGTGACAAAAATGGATTGTGATATTGGTGATACGGCATGTAAAATTCCAAATTTGCCAATGGATGACGATGATGAGTTTTAATCAATTTGAAAGGAGATTTTAAAATGGCAGTAAGCGAACAACAAGTTGAAAATTTAGTTGGTATGTTAGATGCATATGCTGAAAAGGGTGGACATCATTTGAATGTGAATGTGTTAAATAGAGATACATTATTAGATGCTCAAAAACATCCTGAAAAATATCCACAATTAACTATTCGTGTTTCTGGATATGCTGTAAACTTTGTGAAATTAACAAAAGAACAACAAGATGATGTTATTTCTCGTACATTCCACGAATCTATGTAAGAAATAAAAGGTGCTGAGGCACCTTTTTCTTTTATAAGAATTTAGAAATCTATGATGACTATAAGTCATTCATTATTTCAATAAGCTTATTATTTTTTATTTCTAATACCTTATCAGCAAGTGATGAAATACTATCTTGAGTATGTGAGACAATAATAACAGTTTTATTTTTATTTTTTGTAAAATCGATGAGCAAATGATATAATTTTTGTATTGTATCATTATCTAATGCGTTTGTAGGTTCATCTAATATAAGATATCTTGGATCTTCAATAAAAGTTTGTATAAGTCTTAATTTTTGTTTCATTCCTTGTGAAAACTTTTTATATATGATATTTTTTTCTTCTAAATTAAAGTAATGACAATATTTTTCAATTTCTTGATAAGATACTTTTTTATTAATATCAATCAAAATCTTTAAATTGTCATAAGCATTTAAATAAGAAATAAAATCATCCCCGTTAATTGATATTCCTGCATTTTTAATAAAGTCAATATCTATATATAATTTCTTTCCATCAATAACAATTTCTCCATCATCAGGCTTGGAAAATCCTGATATCATTTTTAAAAGCACACTTTTCCCTGTTCCATTTTCACCCTTTATTAAATAAATTTTTCCATCATTGAATATATAATTAAGATGATCAAATAACATAAAGTTGTAACACTTAGATATATTTCGCAATTCTATCATCTATATTCCTCCTCATATTTTTATATAAATTTCTTTTTATAGCAATAAGCAATCCATTTTAATATGATCAATATCTCCAAAATATAAATAATAATATACTTCATATTGGTATAACAATGAATATTCATTGTTATAAATGATGTTCCTATAAAAGTATCTATTAAAATGATGCATTCAGTTATTAATAATATTATAGGTAAATTGTCTTTTATGTAAAAACTTATGGCATAATATAACATTAGAATAAAGAGTATAGCTAATGTATTCTTAATAAAATAGCAGACCATTATATTGAATGGCATCCAATTCAAAACAATGGATACAATAGAAATGAAAATAAGTAAATATAACATAATTTTTATTATGAAATGTTTTATCATATATAATATATGACCAATAATAGATTTATTTCTTATTAAAAATATATAGTTTTCTTTCCTTATATAAAGATCCATTAATAATGAGACAAACGTAGTATATATTAAAGAATATATTAATATAGGTCCAATATAAAATCTAGAATATCCTAATTCATGATATCTTTCCCAATCAAGAAACATAACCCTTATGATATCACTATTATGAAGTTCTTTTGCATAAGAAAATGTCATTGCAAATATTCCTAGAATAATCACAAGAAAGAAAAAAATATATTTTTTATAACGTATATATAGAATGTTCATCAATAAATCCTTTCTTTATCTTTGAAGATCATCAATAAAAGTAAGACTATAATAACGATATATTGTATATAGCCCAATAACATAAAGATGAAAGATGGTTCACTTAATGCATTTGTGTACATCATTATTGCTGGTGAAAAATAATGAAGAGTTGTACATTGTAAAGCTTCGGCTATAATTGGAATAAAAATACTCATAAATACATAGTAAACGTATGTTATGACAAAAGGCATATATGTTTTTTCATAAACGAAAAGAAGTGTCATTGTCATCAATGAATTCACAAAACACGGCAAAAATATTTCAAATAATCCTGTCATAAAATAATAGATAAGTCTATGATTGAAAAAGAATTGTCTTCCCACAATATTTATTAATAAATCATGTATTCCGGGTCTATCATTATTTATTGGGAAAATAAATGATGAAAAAATTAAGCATATAACATAAGAAATATATATATACAACCCTATAATACATGCATTAATAAATAAAGATGTTAAGATTTGTTTATTATATTTATTGTTTCTAGTCAAAGAATGATGAAAATAGTGATGGAGTTCTTCTCTAAAATGTAGTGTAGGAATCATTGCAATGATAGGTAATATAAGTTGTAGTGGGGCAACTGATGTATTCACAAAATGATCAAAATGAAACAAAGTATAAATATATTCTTTTAAATCTGGAAATTCTACAGGTGTCTTCTTAAATATAAAGACATCAATTATTTGAGGATAATCTAAGATAAGAAAGACATACATTGATATAATAAGCAAAACACCTGAAAGAATCGCATACTTATTTTTGAGACGAAATTTGTTCATATCATTCTCCTTTCATTAGATGGTAAGGCTAGTCAAAAACTAGCCTTTTAATTGATTCTCCAATTTCCTTTGATAAATGTTTTTCCTGCAAACATTGATGTTTTTTTACCTTGTAATAAATATTCTTGTCCAGAAACGAGAGAAGCAGGAAAAGTTGTTGATCCTAAATAATTGATATCATCAGAGTATAATGAAGTTAGATTGCTATTAAGTATTCTCACTGTTATTTTAAATGAACTTCCTTCTGCATCAGTCCAATTTACAGTTACATTTTGAACTCCACTTTTTTCTCTCTTTTGCCAACTCAATCCTATCCATTGGCTTCCTTGAACGTTTCCACTCCAATTTGAATAAGTTGTTGTTGCATTCACTTCCCAAAACAAAAAACAAATGCAACCATTACAGGAATAATATAATACATAGTTTTTTAAATTTCGATAACATATTCATTTCTCCTCATATAATATATTTTGTAAAGATATATATTATTTATAGATATACCTCACTTATAGTTATCCTCCTTTCTTTAGCTTTATTAAGTTATCTATTATAATGTCATTGTATTTTTATAGAGTTGGTTTTCCTATTTCTAGTATATCATAATATTTAACAAATAAAAGTAAAAACATAGTGTTAATCTTATAAACCATATGTATCTTCATCATGTTTACTTTGATGAGGTGCATAATAATTCTATTTTGATGTAATCAAAAATTAGTTTCTCATGGATAATATTTATAAGATATTTGATATAAGGTATACAAGTGTAATGACATCGATGAAGTGGTTTTGAAACATGTTACATGTATTGTCATTAAATATTTTTGTTTGTAAGGCATTTTCCATGCTATTTATGAAAAAATATGATAGAATAATAAAGAAAGTAGGTGTTCATAATGAAAGGATATATTCATTCAACAGAAAGTTGTGGAACAGTAGATGGACCAGGAATTAGATTTGTTGTTTTTTTTCAAGGTTGCCCAATGCGTTGCTTGTATTGTCATAATCCAGATACTTGGAAACCTCGTACTGGTGGACAAATGAGTATTGAAGAGATTTTAAAAATGTATGAAAGTAAGGCTGAATTCTATAAGAAAGGTGGAATCACTTGTACAGGTGGGGAGCCTATGTTACAAATTGATTTTTTAACAGAACTTTTTGAAGAATGCCATAAAAGAGGGATTCATACATGCTTAGACACTTCAGGAATTACTTTTCATGAAGATCCTGAATATTTGAAAAAGGTAGATCGTTTGTTGAAAGTGACAAATTTAGTTATGTTAGATATTAAACATATTGATCCTGAAGAACATAAAAAATTAACTGCTCAGCCTAATGAAATGATTTTAAAATTTGCTCACTATGTGGATGATTTTGGTGTTGATATATGGATTCGTCATGTTGTTGTGCCAACAATAACACAAAATGATGAATATTTGTTCCGTTTAGGACAATTTATAGGAACATTAAAAAACATTAAGGCTTTAGATGTACTTCCATATCATACTATGGGAATTCCTAAATATGAGAATTTAGGTATGGATTATCCATTAAAAGGTATAGAACCATTGGATAAAAAAGACGCTATTGCTGCTAGAGAAGTTGTGCTAAAAGGGATGAAAGACACACTTAAAAATAGACACTAAGGTGTCTATTTGTGTCGTGTGCTACGCATGGCATAAGACCAGATGCTGAAAGTCGAGTGATGGAGTTTTTGACGAATAACACCAATAGATTTGTAGTACATGAAAGGCTGCTTGAAACAATTGTCGAAGATGCCAATATAAAAAAAGCAATTCAAAGAGTTGTGAGCAATAAAGGGCAGTGGAGGTGTTGATCAAATGCAAGTTGCAGAAGTTCGTCCGCATCTTGCACAAAATTGGATTCATCTAAAGAAGCTGATCATGGAAGGTCATTAAGCCCGTTATTTTCAAATATTTATCTTAATGAGTTTGACAGAGAAATATTCAAGAGCTAAAGAAGTGCGAAAAGAGTCAAAGGAACAATCACAAGATATCTGGAAGATAAGCTTTATGTAAAAGTTAATCAGGAAAAGACAACGGTAGCCTATATTACAGAAATAAAATTCTTAGGTCTTGGATTTTATACAGAGAAGAGTGATAACGTACGAATCACTGTTCATAAGAAATCCAAAGAGAATAAGAGAAATAACAAAAAGAAACAGACCGATATCAAGCAGACAGTTATCCTATGAACTGGAATGATATATAAGGGAATGGGCAAATACAAGGAAAAGCTACAGGAGGATATCCAATAGCTATAATACTAACCAATGACAGATTAAAATCATGGGGATATATAAGTGCTTTAGACTATTACAATTCGATAAACTTATGAAATGTCGTGTACTACGCACGGTGTTGTGAAAGGGGCAAAAGATTTTAATTTTTAGCCCCTATTCGATTAGGAGAGAACAATGAATGAAATTTTAAGACAATTAGATCAATTTTATAGTGAAAATAGAGTAGAAGAAGCTTATCAGTTTTTATTGAGTCAATTACAATTGGCAATGCAAGAGGGAAGAGATGATCTTGTGTTGGGAATTTTAAGTGAATTGATAGGATATTATCGTGTGACAGCACAATTTGATTTAGGAAATCAAATGGCTATGCAAGCAATTAAGATTTTAAATGCACATGGTTTACAAGAAAGTCTTGATGGCGCTACAACTTATTTGAATATTGCGACACTTTATCGGGCTCAAGGAAAATATCAGGAATCAGTTGCTTTTTATAATCAAACTGAAAAAATATATCAACAGTTATTAGATATTCATGATGAGCGATATGCTTCTTTTTATAATAACAAGAGTTTACTTCTTCATGAAATGGGTGAATATGAAGAAGCTTTAGAAAGTTCTTTAAAAGCTTTATCTCTAATTCAAAATATTTCTGATTGTGAAATTGAAGAAGCTATTACTTATACCAATCTCTCACAGATTTATTTTTCTATGAACCAGGAACAAGAAGCGAGAGAAAGTTTAAATCAAGCAATTGTATTATTTGAGATGTTTAATCCTCAAGACCCTCATTATTTTGCGGCTCTTTCGTCATTAGCTCAAAGTTATTATTTACAAAAGGATTATATTGAAGCTATTCAATTGTATGATAAGGTTTTAAAAGGAATTGAAGGTGTTTTTGGACAAAATAAAGATTACTTTATTGTTTTAGGAAATAAACAGCAAGTTGAAAAGGAAATGTCCATGCAAAAAGGAATGGATATATGTGAAAGATATTATGAAACATATGGGAAACCAATGCTTGATCAATTGTTTCATGATGATATCTCTTATATGGCTATTGGCTTATGTGGTTATGGATCAGATTGTTTAGGTTATGATGATGAAATTTCAAGGGATCATGACTTTGGACCAGGTTTCTGTATTTGGCTGCCAAGAGAAGTTTATGAAAGAATACATGATTTATTGCAAGAAGCTTACGATCGTCTCCCTCAGGAATTTATGGGATATCGTCGAGCTGTTTCAGCACGTGGTGAAGGGCGTGTAGGTGTTTTTTGTATTGATGATTTCTTTATGCAATTTATTGGGCATATGCCACAAACTTTAGAAGACTGGTTATATATGGATGAAAATGGTCTTTTGGCTTGCACAAATGGAAGAATTTTTGATGATAAGTATGGTGAAGTCACAAGACTAAGAAAAGAACTGCATTATTTTCCAGAGGATATTCGTATCAAAAAGATAGCTAGAGCAATTGCGAAAATGGCACAATCAGGACAATACAATTATGCACGTTGTATGCAAAGAGGAAATATCGTTGCAGCATCACAGGCTTTACATGAGTTTATTGATCAAACATTATCAGTTGTTTATTTGCTGAATAAACGTTATAAGCCTTATTATAAATGGAGTTTTTATGGCTTGAAGGATTGTTTGATTTTAGGGGATATTCAAGATGATCTTCAACAATTGGTTGCTTTGGGAAATCAAAGTGAACATTATCAGGTGAATAGACAAGGATTAGTCATGGATGATCCAAAGGTGGTTTTGATTGAAAAAATATGTCAAAAGGTTATTTTAGAACTGAACCGTCAACATTTAACACATCATTATGATGATTTTTTGGAAAATCATACAAATGATGTCATGAGTTGTATACATGATGAAAAAATGAGATTAAAACATGTGATGGAGGGGTAATAATGATTGATGAGATTATTCAAAGAGAATGGGAGTTTTTCCAAAATGTTCAACATATTGATGGAAGAGCAAGTTGTCAAGATGATTTTGATACATTTTATAAACAAAGAAAATCGCAGTTTGTAGTTTTTTCAAAAGAATTACAAGCATCTTACTTACAGGATTTAAAAGATTATCAGGAAATTGGAAGAAATCCAGTTATGGAGAAGTATGCTTATATGATGGAAACTAGTGATCCAGAATATTATGTGACTATTCAATCATCATTACCTGTTATTGATGATTTGCAGAAAAATATTATCCAAACAATTTGTGAGATACAAGTGACTATGAGAGAAGAATTTAATGATCATTATCCAATATTAGCTTCTTTATCTCGTTTGACACATACAGCAGAGGATGAGAAAGAGGATACTTCATTTGAAACATATTTGCGTGGTGAATTAATGACTTATTCACCAACAACACTTTCACTTTATGGAAAAATGGTTCTTCAAATGTTAGAAAATCATAAGAATATGACAGAACTTATCATGATGAATACTGTCAAAGAATATGGATATCAATCTCTTGAAGAGGCAGAACAAAAAATGAAAGAAAGAATGATATGATGAAAAAGTTTTTTGGCTTATGGATAAGTATTTGTTTATTGAGCGGTTGTTCGTCGAGTTCAATAACGAAGAATGAACAATTAAAGATTGTTGTAGCAAGTGACCTCCATTATTTTTTAAAAGATTATTATCAAGACTGTGAATGGTTTGAGGAGTCTATATTATATGGTGATGGAAAAATGGTGACTTATGGTGATGAAATTATAGATGCATTTATAGAAAGAATCATTGAATTGAAACCTGATTTGGTTGTTTTAACAGGTGATTTATCTTTTAATGGGGAAGTAGGTAGTCATCAAGGTTTGGCCAAGAAATTATTGACTTTAAAGAATGAAGGAATCACTGTTGCAGTATTACCTGGTAATCATGATGTTGATAATATTTTTGCTAAAGGATATGGCAAAGATGATTATTTTCAAGTTGCTAGTGTCAATGCCAAGGAATTTAAGGAAATTTATAAGGATTTAGGGTATTCTCAAGCTATGACTCAACACAAAGAATCATTAAGCTATCACATATCTTTAAATGATGATTATGATTTTATTATGTTGGATTCAACTGCTCATGAATTAACAGGTTCTTCATTGGATGTCGGTGGTTATTTAACAGAATCAACGATGTTCTGGTTAAAAGATGAATTGGAAAAAATTCATCAACAAGGTAAGATTCCTCTTGTAGCATTGCATCATAATTTGGCAGTTCATAATGATCTGTTAAATCAGGGATATACCATTAAGGATAATGAAAAAATAGCAAAATTATTACAAGAATATCAAGTTCCTTTTGTATTGACAGGACATATTCATTGTCAAAATATTAAAGAAATTCAGGGGATTTATGATATAGCTTCTTCATCATTGTTAGATGCTCCATTACAATATGGTGTCATTGATTTAAACAATGAAAAAATGACTTATCATTGTGAATCATTACAGATATCTGCTGATGCAAATACATATTTTGATATAGTGACTCGTCATAAAATGGGTGAGAGTTTTAGTGAAAGTCAAGAAGATCAATCTAAATTGGAAACATTGGTTTTGATGAATAGATATTATTTTGCTGGAACAATGGCTTTGCATAAAGAAGAGTTTATGAATATGGAAGGTTATCAATTGTTGTTAAAGGATGAAGGTTTTTATAAAGATTATGTATATTCTATGATGAGTGAAGATATGGATGGGACACAATTAGAGATTGACTTTCATAAATAAGGAGTGAGTATTGTGAGTGAAAAGAAACTAACAATGGATGATATTGCAAAAATGGCTGGTGTTGGAAAAAGTACAGTTTCTCGTTATTTTAATGATGGTTATGTGAAAGAAGAGACACGTTTAAAAATAAAAAAAGTAATTGAAGAGCATCATTATGAACCTAATGCTCTTGCTCAAATTCTAAAAGCAAAACAATCTAAATTGATTGGTATTATTACGGCAACACTAGATTCAACAACATCATCTAGAATGATGATGGCTATGGATGAATATGTAAGAAATGAAGGATATATTCCTATGATTATTAATACAAATCATAATGAATTAAGGGAATTGAAGTCTATTGAAAGTTTGTGGAAGTTAAAAGTTGATGGCATTGTTTTACTTGCGACAAATGTGACAATGACACATCAAAAAATTGCTGCACAATTAGATATTCCTCTTGTTTTTGTAGGTCAAAGCTTTGATGAAGGTGTTTCCATTGTTTATGACGATTATCATGCTGGCTATGATGTTGGGGAATATATTGCAAAAAGAGGGCATAAAGATATTGTTTATCTTGGAGTAGATCGTAAGGATGAAGCTGTGGGGGTTATTCGTAAAAATGGTGTTTTTGATGCTTTAAAAGATTATGGAATTTATAATGTTCATTTTGTAGAAACTGATTTTAGTTATGAAAAAGCCAGAAAAAAGATTGCTCAATACCTGGATAGAAGACAACCTTCTGCTATCATTTGCGCAACTGATAATATAGCTTTAGCCTGTTTTAAAGAAATTAATGAAAGAAATCTTCGTATACCTGAAGATATTTCTCTCGTTGGATTTGGTGGATATGAGGTTTCTTCACTTGTGACTCCAAGTTTAACATCGATTCGTTTTGAAAACGAAGAAGCTGGTTGTCTTGCAGGAAAAACAATTATTGATTTGATTCGAGGAGAAGATGTTCCACAAAAACAGTTGGTTCATTATGTGTTAATTGAAGGGGAAAGCGTGCGAGACCATAAATAAGCTTCTTGCTCTATTAAGAACCTCAGAAAAAATCATTGTCTTATAAAGAATTGAAAGATGAAGGAGCAATTGATCTCCTTTTTTGTTTAGGAAATTGTAAGACATTTTATTTTTTTAAATACTTTTATGAAGATAATGAGTATATGAGCAGCAGAGAAAATATTAAATTCATCATTGGATCTAAGAAATAAAATATGGGATACCCCATTTCTGTCATACACTTATCAATAATTTATGCACAGTCCACATGATTTTCACTTACTCATTTTGTCATGTTATATGCCGTTTCATTAATATGCTCAAAAGTCATAGAAACCATTTTAACAGTAGGATAATGAAAACAAAGATATCAGGATCAGAAGAGTTTCTTTTGACCTTCGTACGATTTTGTTATCAACTTCATTTTCTATATAGCTGGGATGTGTTGTTGAATTTTTTTGATTATCTTGTCAATAAGAACGTCATGATTTTAAAAAGGTCATCATTCCATCTTGAAAATTTGGGAAAATATAATATTTTTAATATAAGAGTCTCCTCTTTTTGAGCTTATATTTGGTATAAATATTCTCATAATGAGAAATTCAACAAAAATGTGGTATCGTTCCCATATTTTTGTTGACATATATTTGCAGAAGTGCTATATTATAAATGTGGAACCGATACCATAAAGAAAAAGGGAGGAATTCAAATGGACTATAACAAAATAGCAAAAGGTATTATTGAAAATGTCGGTGGAGAAGAAAATATTGTACATGCAATGCATTGTGCAACACGTTTAAGACTTAAACTTAAAAATTATGATTTGGTTGATGAAGAAAAATTAACAGATGTTGATGAAGTAAAAGGCGTATTCTTATCTGGAGATCAATATCAAGTCATTCTTGGGTCAGGTCTTGTTAATTTGGTATGTGATGAAGTGAAGAAGATTTTGGGCATGGATGATGAAGCAGTTGTTCATGAGGAGACTGATGACAAAAAAGGATCAATTGTGCAACGTGCTGTTAAGCTATTAAGTGACATCTTTGTTCCTATTATTCCAGCCATTGTTGCTGGTGGGTTGTTAATGGGAATTAACAATGTTTTAACAGCTAAAGGACTCTTTGTTGCAGGAAAAACACTGATTGAATTGTATCCACAATTTGCTGATTTTTCAGCTATGATTAATTTGTTTGCGAATGCAGCATTTACATTTTTACCTGTTTTAATTGGTTTTAGTGCTACACAGAAATTTGGTGGAAATGCATATTTGGGAGCTGCTATGGGAATGATTATGGTTCATCCTGAGTTATTAAATGCCTATTCCTTAGGTACAGGAGTGGAAATTCCGACATGGAATTTATTTGGATTAAGTGTTCAGGCAGTGGGTTATCAAGGAACAGTTTTACCAGTTTTAGCAGTATCATTTATTCTTGCAAATATTGAGAAACGATTGCATAAAATGACACCAACATGGTTGGACAACTTGACAACACCATTGATTTCAGTCATGGTAACTGGATTCTTAACATTTATTATTGTTGGTCCAATTTTAAGAACAGCGGGAGATGTCTTAGCTATTTCAATTACATGGCTTTATAACACACTTGGATTTATTGGTGGAGGAATCTTTGGTTTGTTATATGCGCCAATTTGTTTGACAGGTATGCATCATAGCTTTATTGCTATTGAAACACAATTATTGGCAGCAGCAGAAACAACAGGAGGATCGTTTATCTTTCCAACAGCAGCAATGAACAATGTTGCCCAAGGGGCAGCAGTTATAGCAGTATTATTTGCAACAAAAAATAAAAAGATGAAATCTATTTGTTCTGCATCAGGAGTTTCAGCTTTTTTAGGAATTACTGAGCCTGCAATGTTTGGTGTAACACTTAAATTACGTTATCCATTCTATGGAGCTATGATTGGTTCAGCATGTGGAAGTGCTTATATTGCTGCAACAAAAACTTTGGCTGTTGCTTTAGGAGCAGCAGGATTACCAGGATTTATTTCTATTGCACCTCAGAATTGGTTGAACTACTTTATAGGTATGGGTATTTCAGTTATTGTGTCATTCGTTATAACAACAATTCTTTTCAAAAGATATTGTGAAAAAGATGAAGTCAAAATAAAAACAGAAGCCAATGTGATTTATGCACCATTAGAGGGAGAAATCAAACCAATCGAAGCTTGCCTTGATCCAATGTTTGCTTCTAAGGCAATGGGTAACGGTGTAGTGATTACGCCACAAAAGGGATTACTTGTTTCACCAGTAGATGGAAAAGTGACGATGATCTTTCCAACGAAACATGCTATTGGTTTAATGAGTCAAGATGGAATTGAATTATTAATTCATATTGGTTTAGATACAGTACAATTAGAAGGAAAACCATTTGAAGTTTTGGTTGATGTTAATCAAGATGTGCATGTTGGTCAAGAATTAATAAAAATAGATTTAGATATGATTCAAAAGGAAAACTTATCTATTGAAACACCTATTCTCATTACTAATCAAAAAGAATTTGATATTTTACAAGAGAATACAGTGAAATACAATGAACAGATAATGAGGGTAAAATAATGAAACAAAGATTTATTGAAGCAGAAAACAAATATCGTACGAAAGTGAGCCAAGACCCTTGGCGCCTTTCGTATCATTTAATGCCGATGGTTGGTTGGCTTAATGATCCTAATGGATTATGCCAATTTCAAGGAACATATCATATTTTTTATCAATATTCTCCAGAGGATGCAAATGGAGGAAGCAAAGGCTGGGGACATTATTCAACAAAAGATTTTCTTCATTTTATACAAGAAGAAAATGCTCTTTTTCCAGATAGTGAGATTGATAAAGATGGTGCCTATTCAGGAAGTGCCTTTGTAGATCAAGAGCATATCCATTTCTTTTATACTGGAAATATTAAATTTGAGGGAGATTTTGATTATATCAATAAAGGTAGAGGACATTATTTGAATTATTTTTCTTCTTGTGATGGCTTGCATTTCAGTGAAAAAGAATGTCTTTTAAAGAATGAGAATTATCCTCAAAATATGAGTTGTCATGTGAGGGATCCTAAAGTTTATCAAGAAGATGAACAATATTATTTGGTTATGGGAGCACGTACTCAAGAAAGTGTAGGTTGTTTATTAATTTACAAGTCCCAAGATTTAAAGAACTGGCATTATCATCGTACTTTGACAACTAAAGAAAAATTTGGATATATGTGGGAATGTCCAGATTTGTTTAAACTTGAAGATCAATTGATTTTAATAACATGTCCACAAGGTGTTCAACAAGATGGATATCAGTATGAAAATATTTATCAAAATGGTTATTTTATGATTGATGGTACATTAGAAGATAATTGTCGTTTCAGTAATTTTGTGGAATTAGATTATGGCTTTGATTTTTATGCTCCACAAACATTTGAGGATGAAAGTGGTCGAAGAATTATGATTGGATGGATGGGATTACCTGATATTCCTTATACAAATCCAACAGTAGACAATAGCTGGCAACATGCTTTAACATTGCCAAGAGAATTAACAATAAAAAATGGTCATATTTTTCAATATCCCATTCAAGAAACCGAACAATTGAGAATCAAACATTATAGCAAACATTTAACACCAAATGAAACATATGATTATCAAACACATATTTGTCAACTTCATCTTGTTTTGCAGCAACAATCATTTGAAGTCAAACTCAGGAAAGATGTGACCTTAAAATATGCTCAGCAACTTTTCACGCTTTCTTTAAAAGAAAGTGGGTATGGTCGAGATGAGAGACATGTTGAAATAGGCAATGTACAATCTATAGATATCTACAGTGATTCCTCATCTTTAGAAATCTTTATTAACGATGGTGAAAAGGTTTTAACGACTCGTGTATATGATAGCAAAGAAGATACGCGTATCGAAGCTTCATGTGAAATGAGTTTGGATATTTATGTTATGAAGGGTTATCAAATAAAAAAGAGAAAATGAAAGAGATTTCATGGTTTTCTATGAAGCATTGTGATAAAATAATAAACAGATAAAGAAAACAGGAGGAAATAAAATGAGATTAGGAGCAATAGAAGCTGGTGGGACAAAATTTGTTGTCGCTGTTGGTGATGAAAATGGAAATGTAATTGAAAGAGATGCCTTTCCAACAACTACACCTGAAGAAACAGTAGCGAATATTTTTAAATTTTTTGATGGAAAGGATATTGAAGCATTAGGATTGGGATGTTTTGGACCGATTGATCCAGATTTAAAGAGCCCAACTTATGGTTATATTACGACAACACCTAAACAAGGTTGGTCTAATTATAATATTGTTGGAGCTTTACAAGACCATTATCCTGATTTACCAATTGGATTTGACACTGATGTTAATGGTGCGGCTTTAGGGGAAGCTTATTTTGGAGCGGCTCAGGGATTAGATAGTGCTTTATATTTAACAATAGGAACAGGTATTGGTGGTGGTGCGATTGTTGAAGGAAATCTTGTGCATGGATTATTACACCCAGAAATGGGACATATGTTAATGAATGTCAGAGAAGATGATTCTTATAAAGGAAAATGTCCATATCATGGAACTTGTTTTGAAGGGTTAGCGGCTGGTCCAGCTATCGAAGAAAGATGGGGAGTTAAGGGGAATGAACTTGAGGCAGATCACCCAGCATGGGATTTAGAAGCTTGGTACATTGCTCAAGCCTTGGCTATCTATGTTTTAACATTGTCTCCTAAGAAGATCATTTTAGGTGGTGGTGTCATGCATCAAAAACAATTATTTCCACTTATTCATAAATATCTTCAAGAAAGATTAAATGGTTATATTCAAAAAGAAGAAATCACAACAGATAAGATTAAAGAATATATTGTTTATCCGGGATTAGGAGATAATGCTGGAGTTTGTGGTGCATTGGCACTGGCTAAGTTGGCAAAAGCAAGATAAAAAAGGGGAATTTTCCCTTTTTTTCTTTAAAAATACATCCGCAACCAAAAGTTTCTCTTAAATTCAAACTAAAATATGTAGTCGCAACCAGTTCAATTTGTTTATAATAGGGGTGTCAAAGGAGAGAGTATAATGAATATTGAAATTGCAAATAGATTGTTAAAATTAAGAAAAGACAATGGATTGTCACAAGAACAATTGGCTCAAAAGTTGGGTATTTCACGTCAAGCAGTTAGTAAGTGGGAAAGAGCTGAGGCAGCTCCTGATACTGATAATTTAATAGAACTTGCTAAGCTCTATAACGTTTCTTTGGATGAACTTTTGTTGAATGGTATTCAAGAAGATGCTGAGAAAGAACAACAGAAGGATGAAGGTTATGTTCATGTTGGGCTTGGCGGAATTCATGTGAAAGATGACAAAGATAGTGAAGTTCATGTAGGTTTTGATGGAATTCATGTGAAAGATGACAAAGACGGGGAAGTCCATGTCTCTTGGAATGGTATTCATGTAAAAGATGATAAAGAAGAACATATTGTAGATATTGATAAACATGGGGTTTATGTTGATGGTGAAAAAAAAGAAATTTTTGGAGATTTTTCTCATAATAAAAAGTATGATTTTCCTTTTACTGCAGTGATTTTCTTTGGACTATTGATTTATATGGGTTACACTGGACATTGGCATCCTGCGTGGGTGATTCTTTTGGCCATTCCTTTATTTGATAGCTTAGTGACAGCCATTAGAAAAAGAAGATTTTCCAAATTTGCTTATCCAATTTTGGCTGTAATGATTTATCTATGGATAGGTTTCACGCAGTTTATATGGCATCCTAGCTGGGTGATTTTTCTAACAATTCCATGTTATTATGCGATTGCAGAGTATATAGATCATAAAATAAAGAACTTCAATTGAAGTTCTTTATTAATTTATATTGACATATAATATTATATGTCGTATAGTATTATATAAAGAGAAGGTGATAGCATGATATTTAATACAGGAGCAGCTTTGCTAGATGCAGTTGTTCTTTCTGTTGTATCAAGAGAAAAAGAAGGAACCTATGGATATAAGATTACGCAAGATGTTCAAGCTGTGATTAGTGTGAGTGAGTCAACCCTTTATCCAGTTTTGCGACGATTGTTGAAAGATGGCTGTTTAGAAACATATGATCGTGAATATCAGGGAAGAAATAGACGTTATTATAAGATGACAGCTTCAGGATTGGCACAACTAAATATGTATAAACAAGAATGGTATGAATATACTTTGAAAATTAATAGATTGTTTGATGGGGGATATCAAGATGAGTAGAAAAGAGTTTATGAGGGAATTAGAATTTTTATTGCAAGATATCAGTGACGAGGAAAGAACAGAGGCATTGATGTTTTATGAAAATTATTTTGATGAGGCTGGATTACAAAATGAGCACCAAGTGATTGCTGAATTGGGAACTCCTGAACGTGTTGCAGCAATGATTAAGGATGGTTTAAAGGGACAATTTGAAGATCACATTCATGCTGGCAGTCAAGGTTTTTCAAATGATGATTATGATAAGAATTATGAAATGATAGATGTGGAACATCAGGAAAAGAAAAAGAGAGGTTCTCATTTAGGAGACTCTTTAAAAAGGAAGTGGGATGATATAGATTCAAGAGATCGTCTTATATTAGCAATATTATTTATTTTGATATTTGTGCCTGTATCATTTTCTATTTTTGGTATTATTGGAGGTATTTTTGGGGCAGGATTTTCTGTCATTGCAGCAATATTGGGGGTTGTTTTTGGTTTTTGGATTATTACATTTGTTTTACATTTCATAGCTATTGTGCTGATTGTTATGGGAGTTATTCATTTATTTACTATACCAGCAGCAGGGCTCATATATATGGGTGTAGGATGTATTCTCATTGGTTTGGGTACAATTTTTGGAAAGATTGCTGTATGGTTCTTTAGAGACTGCATTCCACAACTTTTTAATGCTATAGCTGATGGATTAGGTAAGATTTTCCATCCAAGAGGTGCGTAGTATGAAGACAATATATAAGGTTTTAATAAGTTTTTCAATTGGAATTTGTTTGATTTTTGTGGGAATTAGTATGGGAGGTCTTGATGATATTTATCATGTTTCATGGCTGAGAAATATACACTGGCATCCTCGTTTAATCAATGATATTGATTTTCAATGTGATCGAACAGTTCGCGACTTAGAATTAGATGTCCATTATGCCGATGTTAAGTTTTATACTAGAGATGATTTAGATAGTATCCAAGTGAATGTGAAAAATGTATATAATGGTTTTGAGATTTATCAAGATGGTGATGAACTTGTGATTAATCAACCTTATTATTGGTGGTTTTCAGATTATGAGATAACTCAGATTGATATATATGTACCTGAACACTCTATGTTTGAAAAAACTGATATTGTGATGTCACTAGGACGTGTAGCTATTCAAAACTTGTGTACTGTTGATTTAGATATTGAATCTTCAACGGGTCAATTGGAATGTCATGATTTTGAATGTCAAAATATTAATTTAGATGCTGGTTTAGGACAAACATTGTTTTACGATTTGACAGCTCATAAGAGTGTTGATATTGATTTAGGTATGGGTGATGTCTATATGCTTTTAAACGGATATGAGAAGGAATATAATTATACAGTTGATGTTGGTATGGGTCAGGTGAGAATTGGTGAACAGAAGTTCTCAGGTATTATAGATAGCAGTTCTCATAAAAAAAGAGGATATAGAGAAATTGATATTGATTGTGGATTTGGAAATGTGGAAATAGAAATGGAGGAAAATTAAATGAATAAAAGATTATATAGATCTCGAAATGATGTTATGATTTGTGGTGTTTGTGGAGGTATTGCAGAATACTTTGATATTGATCCAACAATTGTGAGATTAGCTGCAGTCGTACTTGTTTTTGGATGGGGATCAGGTTTGTTAGCATATCTTGTTGGAGCCATTATTATTCCGAAAAACCCATATCAGTAAAAAATGAGCGAAAGCTCATTTTTGTTTTGGGATAATAATATTGAGTATCTAAAATAGTTTGGTATTTTCTGTCGCTCCGTGAGAATTGGTGCCAAACTATTTTTTATTTTCCTTGCTTCTCTATATACTTTTGGTGCATTCTTCTGTTATTATTGTCTTATAA
>Ga0129308_1001114_pt1 | contig 30980 bp, 31 predicted proteins | sample L827metagenome_FD_94440 | JGI IMG/M metagenome (GOLD analysis project Ga0129308, IMG submission 94440) | Ring-tailed lemur group fecal microbial communities from Wisconsin, USA - L827 metagenome | ecosystem: Host-associated > Mammals > Digestive system > Large intestine > Fecal | place: USA...
GGACGAGGAGGGGCATATCCTCGGCTACGCCGGCCTCCACGTCATTTTGGATGAGGGCTACATCGACAACATCGCCGTGGAGCCAGACGCCCGGCGGCACGGGGTGGCCTCCGCCCTGCTGGACGTGTACTGCCGCTTCGGCGCCGCCAATCTGGCCTTCCTCACCCTGGAGGTCCGGGCCTCCAACGAGGCCGCCATCGCCCTGTATGAGAAGTACGGCTTCCAGCGGGCCGGCCTGCGCCCCGGCTACTACCAGCACCCCCGGGAGGACGCCGTCATCATGACCCGGGAATTTCCCCAGAACCAGGAGGAGGCATAAATCCATGAACATCCTTGCCATCGAGTCCTCCTGCGACGAGACCGCCGCCGCCGTGGTGCAGGACGGGCGGACCGTGCTGTCCAACTGCGTCAACTCCCAGATTGAGATGCACACCATCTATGGCGGCGTGGTGCCCGAGATTGCCTCCCGGAAGCACGTAGAGGCGGTGACCGCTCTGGCCGACCAGGCTCTGATCGACGCAGGGCTCACCAAGGCCGACCTGGACGCCATTGCCGTGACCTACGCCCCCGGTCTGATCGGTGCGGTGCTGGTGGGGGTCAACTTCGCCAAGGGAGCCGCCATGTCCCTGGGCCTGCCCCTCATCCCCGTCCACCACGTCCGGGGCCACATCGCCGCCAACTACATCACCCATCCCGATCTGAAACCCCCCTTCGTCTGCCTGTGCGTCTCCGGCGGCACCACCGCCATCGTAGATGTAAAGTCCTACACCGAGATGGAGGTGCTGGGCGGCACCCGGGACGACGCCGCCGGTGAGTGCTTCGACAAGGTGGCCCGGGTGCTTGGCATCGGCTACCCCGGCGGCGGCCCTATGGACCGACTGGGCCGGGAGGGCGATGATACCAAGTACGAGCTGCCCCGTGCCCACGTCCAGGGGGCCGAACTGGACATGTCCTTCTCGGGCCTGAAGACCGCCAGTCTCAACCTGATCCACAATGCCCAGCAGAAGGGGGAAGAACTGGACCTTCCCTCTTTCGCCGCCAGCTTTGGCCGGGCGGTCAGCGAGTCCCTGGTCCCCCGGGTGATGGCCGCTGCCCGCCGGAAGGGCTACGGCCAGGTGGCGGTGGCCGGCGGCGTGGCCGCCAACAGCCGCATCCGGGCTGACCTCCAGGCCGCCTGCGCTGCCAGCGGAGACAAGCTCTTCCTCCCCGAGCTCCGCTACTGCGGCGACAACGGCGCCATGATCGGCTGCCAGGGGTATTATGAGTACCAGGCCGGACATCTGGCCGGCCTGGACCTGAATGCTTACGCTACCAGAGATATCGCTTTGGGATAAACAAATGGGCGGCCGAAAGGCCGCCCCACCGTCCGGCGCCCAGCGCTGGCGGATCCGGACGGAAGAGGAGCGACGAAGCGGGTGAGCATTCGCGTATACGCGGATGCAAGTAAGCGCAGTCCGCGACAACGAAACACCTACGCCACAAGGGACATCTCCCTGGGCCGATTTCCTGGCGGCCCGCGTTATGTAACTTGAATATTTTAAATATTTCCAACGGCTTTTATACCGCCGAGGATGCATTTAACAGGATTCGACAATTTTCCCGGGAGTTTTCCACATACATTGTGGAAAACTGTGTGGAAATTGTGCATAACTGCCCAGGGGACTGCCGTTCTTTTTTGAATTATGTCAATTCAGCGGCGGTCCTCTCCCCTCCCGGACTGCGTAGCGGAATACTGAAAAACGTGATCGTCGGCTATTTTTTTGAAAAATCCCCCTTGACAGCCCCAATTTCAGATGGTATACTACCCGAGTACAAGAAAGCAGGCACGGTTCCCCGTCCTCACCCCAGGCCAGAGCCAACGGGTTAACATGGAGTAACAACCGTCGGGATACCGGCGTTGTTTTGCTGTGATACGGGAGCCTTGTCGGCAACCGTATTTTTTATTGCCCAAAGGGCGGTAAAAACCTATCAAGTCTGGAGGTGCTTTCCCATCGCTAACACAGGTCATCAAACCAATGAAGAAATCCGGGACAAAGAGGTCCGTCTGATCTCCGAGTCCGGCGAACAGCTGGGCATCATGTCTTCTCAAGAGGCGCTGCGTCTGGCCGAGGAACAGGGTCTGGATCTGGTCAAGATTTCCCCCAATGCCGTTCCCCCCGTGTGTAAGCTCATGGACTACGGCAAGTATCGGTTCGAGCAGACCAAGCGCGAGAAGGAAGCCCGCAAAAATCAGCGCGTGGTGGAGATCAAAGAGGTCCGTATGTCTCCCAGCATTGACGTCAACGACTTCAATGTAAAGCTGAGAAATGCTCAAAAGTTTTTGTCCGAAGGCAACCGCTGCAAGGTCACCGTCCGCTTCCGCGGCCGTGAGATGGCCCACACCAACATCGGTCAGGAGCTTCTGCTGAAGTTCGCCGAGGACTGCGGCGAGATCGCCGTCATGGACAAGAGCCCTAAACTGGAGGGACGGCACATGTCCATCTTCCTGTCCCCCAAGCCCGCCAAGGATGCGAAAAAGTAAGTAAAGGAGTTTATCTGTTATGCCGAAGATCAAGATCAAGACTCACAGCGGCGCTAAGAAGCGCTTCTCCCTCACCAAGTCCGGCAAGGTCAAGCGCGCCATGACCAAGAAGCGTCACCTGCTGAACGGCCACGGCAAGACCACCAAGCTGAAGCGGTCCCTGCGCGGCACCACTTACGCCGACAAGACCAACGAGGCCGCTATCAAGCGCATGATCCTGTACAAGTAAGAGAAGGGGAGGGTACCAACAATGGCAAGAGTTAAGGGCGCGATGATGACGCGCAAGAGAAGAAATAAGACCCTGAAGCTGGCCAAGGGCTACTGGGGTTCCAAGTCCAAGCACTTTAAGATGGCCAACCAGGCTGTCATGAAGTCCGGCGTTTACGCCTACGTGGGCCGCAAGCTGAAGAAGCGTGACTTCCGTCAGCTGTGGATCACCCGTATCAATGCCGCCTGCAAGATGAACGGCATGAACTACTCCACCTTCATGAACGGTCTGAAGAAGGCCGGCATCGTGATCAACCGCAAGGTCCTGGCTGAGCTGGCCGTCAACAACAAGGCCGCTTTCACCCAGCTGACCGAGACCGCTAAGAAGGCCCTGGCCTAATTTCGGTTTTCCATATGATTAAAACGCCGCAAGCTTACGCTTGCGGCGTTTTTTGATGAAATTTCAAGGAAGGGACGCAGGTATTACCTGCGCCCCTTACGTTTCTTTAGGACTCCTGTTCCCGGATGCGCTCCAGCCGGGTCATGCCCGGGCAGTCGGGCCGGTGGCCCCGCCAGTAGCAGGCGGGACAGTTGAGGCACTTGCCGGTATCCCGCCCGGCCTGGGCGTCCACCGCCCAGTTTGGGTTGACCAGGGCGCCCCGGCCGATACATACCATGTCCACCCCGGTGGTCTGGAGAACGTCCTCCGCCATCTCGGCGGAATTGATGCCACTCACTGCAAACACAGGGACATCCACCATCTTTTTGACCTCCTGGGCTCCATAGATGAGCTCGTTGAAGGGGAACCCCTCCGGCTTCCATGCCTGGTGCCGCAGGGCGAAGCCCCGGGACATGTTCAGAAAGTCCACTCCGGCTTCGGCCAGGGCCTTGGCATGCCGCAGGCCATCCTCCAGCTTGGGATCGAAGCCGCCCAGCCGGATGCCCACCAGGAAATCGTCGGACACCGCGGCGCGCACCTTCCTAAAAACCTCCAGGGCAAACCGCTCGGTCTGGCCGTATTCGTCCTCCCGGCGGTTGACGGCACTGCTCAGGAACTGAGAGATCAGGTAGTTGTGAGCACCGTGGATCTCCACACCGTCAAACCCCGCCGCCTCCGCCCGGCGGGCCGCTTCCCCGAAGCAGTCCTCGATCCGCAGAATTTCATCCACCGTGGCCGCCCGGCCGGTGTAGTGCTTCATCCGGTACTCCCCAGGGATGGCAGACACGGCCCGGTAGTCGCACGCATCGTCCGAGGCGGTCACCCGGTCCCCGTCCACGGCAATCAGCCCGGCGTGGTGGATCTGCAAAAGGGCCCTGCTGCCGCCCTGGTGGATAGCGTCGGCCAGCTGACGCAGGCCGGGAATGAATTTGTCGTCCCAGGCCCCCAGCTGCTGCTCCACCAGCTTGCCCTCCGGTGAAACGCAGGCAGCCTCCACAATGACCAGGCCGAAACCGCCCTCGGCCAGCGCCCGGTAATGGGCCACGTCCGCCTCCTCTACAAAGCCCTCCTGATTTTTCCGGGCATACATGACCAGCGCCGGTACACAGACCCGATTTTTCAGGGTAATCCCCCGAATTTGGAGGGGGGTAAACAATTTTCTCTCCATCTGTTCCAACCTGCTCCTTTCCAATACGCTCTCTGACAACATTATATTGAATTCCATTTCCAGCGTCAAGAAAGGGGCTCTGAACCACCGTTAGAAAATTTTATGTCTCCTCGGATTGTAATTTTTTTACCTTTGCGGTATCATAATGTATACTGAAATTTTTCAGCATACAGAAAGGACGTGAGGACCATACGGATCATGGCCATTGATTACGGAGACGCCCACACCGGGGTGGCCCTCTCCGACCCTACGGGATTCTTGACCGGGACCACTACCACCATCCACAGCCGAAAAGCTGAGGTGGTGCTGGAGGAACTGGCCCGCATCGTGAAGGAAAACCAGGTGGACGAGCTTGTCATGGGCTTTCCCCGGAATATGGACGGCACCGAGGGCCCTCGGGCCGAACTGTACAAAGCTTTTGCCACCCAGGTGGAGGAGGCCACCGGTCTGAAGCCCGTCCTGTGGGACGAGCGGCGGACCACCGTGGATGCCCACCGGATTCTCTTCGAAGCGGGAAAAAATGCCAAAAAGCGAAAAAAGACCGTGGATGCAGTAGCCGCATCCCTTATTCTGGAAGGCTATTTAGACTTTAAGCGGATGCGGGGCTGAGCGTCCCGCCCATAAACAAGGAGGAAAATTTATGTTTGGTTTGAATGTAGTATACAAGATGAAGCCCGGGATGCGGCAGGAATTTTTGGACGGTATCGTAGGCGGAGGCATTCAGGACGCCATCCGTCAGGAGCCTGGCTGCCTCCAGTACGACTTCTTCCTGCCCGTGAGCGACGAGAACATCGTGCTCCTGGTAGAGAAGTGGACGGACCGTGAGGCCCAGGCCGCTCACATGGAGCTGCCCAACATCCCCCGCCTGCGGGTGGTCAAAAACCGTTGCGTAGACGACATGGTCATGACCCAGTACGACCTGTAAGCAGCCATTTAGCAACTCCAAAGAGTAATAATTCAGAGGAATGATACATATGGAAATCAAAAATGTATGGGCCGTCTACTTCAGCGGCACTGGAACCACACAAAAGGTGGCCACCACTCTGGCTAAGTCCTTATCTCAGTCCCTGGGGGCCGAGTACAAGGAGTTCTCCTTTAACCTGCCCGCCGCCCGCCAGGAGGACCTGAATTTCACCGCGGACGACCTGGTGGTGCTGGGTGTGCCTGTCTACGCCGGTCGGGTGCCCAACCTGTTGCTGCCCTACATCCAGAATAAGGTCCATGGCAACGGAGCCCTGGCCGTCCCCGTGGTGCTGTACGGCAACCGCAACTTTGACGATGGCCTGATGGAGCTGCGCAACGTGACCCGGGACAACGGTTTCCACCCCATCGCCGCCGCCGCCATCGTGGGTGAGCACTCCTTCTCCACCATTCTGGGCGCGGGCCGCCCCGACGAAGATGACATGGCCCTGATTCAGAAGCTGGCCGACCAGACCGCCGACAAGGTAAAGGCCTTGACCGAGGCCCCTGCTGAGGCAGTGACTGTGGAGGGCTGCGACCCCATCCGCCCCTACTACACCCCCCGGGACCGCCACGGCGAGCCCATTAAGGATTTCCTCAAGGCCAAGCCCGTCACTGACGCCGACAAGTGCGTCAAGTGCGGTCTATGCGCCCGCATCTGTCCCATGGGTTCCATTGATCCTCAGGACGTGTCCAACGTGGTGGGCAAGTGCATCAAGTGCTGTGCCTGCGTGAAGAAGTGCCCCATGGGCGCCAAGTATTTCGACCACGAGGGTTATCTGTACCACCAGCACGAGCTGGAGGACCAGTACGCCGGCCGCCGGGCTGAGAGCAAGATCTTTTTCTGAGCTTTGGAGGGAGCAGGAACCATGAACGATCTGCGCCGGGAACTGTGCCGCGTCTGTACCCTGCTGTACGACCGGGGCTACGTGGTGGGGCACGACGGCAACGTTTCCCTTCGTGCGGACGGGGATCAGATCCTCATCACCCCCTCCGGGGTGTCCAAGGGCCGGATGACCCCGGACATGCTGGTCCTCTGCGACCTGGAGGGCCGGGTGCTGGCGGGGGACCGATACCCCTCCTCTGAGATGGCCATGCATCTGCTGGTCTACCGGGAGCAGCCCACGGTCAACGCCGTGGTCCACGCCCATCCCCCCGCCGCCACCGCCTTTGCCATCTGCCAGAAACCCCTGGCGGAGGCCTACCTCACCGAGACCGTCAGCGGCCTGGGAGAGGTACCGGTGGCCCCCTTTGCCCTCCCCTCCACCCAGGAGGTGCCCGACAGCATCCGGCCCTTTGTGAAAGGCCACAGCGCGGTCCTGCTGGCCAACCACGGGGCGCTGACCTGGGGCAAGGATCTATGGGAGGCTTATGACCGGATGGAGACCGTGGAGCAGACCGCCAAGGTCTACGCCATGGTCCACCAGCTGGGCGGCGGCAAGGAATTGTCCGCCGAGCAGGTGGAACAACTGCTCGGACTCAGCGGACACTATGAGACTTTGGCCGGATGGCGGAAGTAAATAGCATAAAAAAGCGGAAGGCAATGCCTTCCGCTTTTTATCTTCGGTAATTTATCGCTCCATTTTCCAGAAGTAAGCGGAGTATGGCGGCAGTTCGCTGCCGCCGCCGAAGTCGTGCTTCTCGCCGGTGATGAGGTCCCAGGCCAGGCCGCAGCCCGCATCGAAGTGGGCCCAATATGGTTCCTTGTCGGCGTTGAGGGCCACCAGCACCCGCTCGCTCTCCACCTTCCGCTCGAAGATGATCTGCTTGTTGGTCAGCAGCACGTTGCGGTAGCCGCCCCAGCACAAAGCCGGACTATTCTTCTTGGCGGCGGCCAGCTTGGCGATCCAGGCGGTCAGGTCGTTCCACTCGGGACGGTCCAAGGCGGGGCGCAGGGCGCTGTCCCCGTCCCGTTTGTCCCCCCGGATACCCCACTCGCTGCCGCAGTAAATTGCGGGCACGCCGGGCATGCCGAAGAGCATGGCGTAGGCCACGGGCAGGTGGCTGGGGTCGCTGAGCTGGGAGGCAATGCGGGTGACGTCGTGGTTGTCCAGGAAGGACAGCAGGTGCCGGCCCTTATACAGGGTCCACTGCTCGGGTCCGAACTGGCGGGCCAGAGAGTGGCCGATCTCGAACATATTCAGGGAGTTGAAGCTGGACCACAGGCCCTTGTAGCACTCGTAGTTGGTGACCGAGTGGCAGGTATCGGGACCCATCCAGCGGTTGTAGTCCCCGTGGAGGGTCTCGCCCATGAGGACGAAGTCGGGCTTCAGGCTCTGGGTAAAGCTTCTCAGCTGCTTCAGGTACTCGGGAGCCAGGCAGTAGGCCACGTCCAGCCGCAGGCCGTCAATGTCGTACTGCTCCACCCAGGAACGGATGGCCTGGAACTGGTGGTCCACCACCGCCGGGTTCCACAGGTTCAGCTTGACCAGTTCGTTGTGCCCCTCCCAGGCCTCGTACCAGAAGCCGTCGTTCCGGTCGGTGTTGCCGCCGAAGTCCAGGTGGAACCAGTCCTTGTAGGCGCTGTCCCACTTCTTTTCCTGGACGTCCCGGAAGGCCCAGAAGCCCCGGCCCACATGGTTGAACACCCCATCCAGCATCACCCGGAGGCCTGCGTCATGGAAGGCTTTGCACACCTTTGCCAGGTCCTCATTGCTGCCCAACCGAGGGTCCACCCGGAAGTAGTCCCGGGTGTCGTAGCCGTGTCGGTCGCTGTCAAAGACCGGGTTCAGGAGCACCGTGTCCGCCCCCGTCTTTTTGATATGGTCCACCCAGTCCAAAAGCTTTAAAATCCGGGGCTGTTCCACCCCGTCGTTGTCCTGGGGCGCGCCGCACAGGCCCAGGGGATAAATCTGATACAGTACCGCTTGATCGAACCACATAGGGATTCTCCTTTCGTCCGCGGGGTCCTATTTTTCAGTTCCATCATAGACCATTCGCCTTCGGGGCGCAAGTTAAATCGTGTTGTCAGACTTTTTTAAGTAGGACTCCACATGGGGGTGCCGCTCCAGCTCCCGATCCAGACAAGCCAGGAAAGCCCGGGTCAGCTCCGCCTTCCGCCGCCGGCCCAGCAGGTAGTAGATGATCTCGTCGGGGGGGGGCTCCTCCAGCCGGCGCAGCTCGGCCCCCTGCCTACGCTGGAGGCCCAGGGCCACGGTGGTGGGGGCCACCGCCCAGCTGTCCGCCCAGCCCCAGGAAAAAAAGTCCTCCAGCAGGGACATCTGATCCAACACTGCCCGGGGCTGGGCTCCACTGGAGAACCAGAAGGAGTGCCACAGGTCGTATTCCGGGTTCCAGGGCAGGCGCAGCTCCTTGGCCGGGTCCAGCTGAGATGGGTGGACGCTGGGGGGCAGAGGGCTGTCCGGCCCGGTGACCAGCACCATTGGCTCCCGAAAGGCGGGGATGGTCTCCACCTGGGGGTGGTACTGGTCGTCGGAGATGAGGGCGATATCCGCCAGTCCCTCAGCCACGTAGTCATAGGCCTCCCGGGAGTGGTAGTTGTGGAAGGTCAGAGCCCGACCGGGTTTTTCCTCCAGAAAGTCCCGGAACACCGGGGGCAGAAGGAAGGTGCTGACGCTGCCCACCGAGGCTACGTTCAGGGTCTTGGCCCGATCCCGGCTGGCTACCTCCCTTGCCTCCCGCCAGACCAAGCGCCACTTTTCGGCCACATCCACAAAGTCCCTTCCCTGGTCGGTGAGCTCCACCTGCCGCTGGCCCCGTCCCCGGACCAGCAGCGGACAGCCCAGTTCCCGCTCCAGAGCCCGAATGTGCCGGCTCACCGCCGGCTGGGTGATGTACATGGCCTGGGCCGCCCCGGATACGCTTCCCATTCTCACCACGGCCAGAAAGGCCTCGATTTCCTGCTGGGTCATAGGTCTCCCTCCAAATATGTTCTTTTCGTTATATTTTATCTGAAAAATCGGCATTTTACAAGAGCGGACGGGGGCCGTATAATGAATAAAAAATCAGAAATTGAGGTTCTATCATGGCAAATACGGTTACCCTGACCAGCGGTCCCATCCGCCAACAACTGATTTCCCTGGCCCTGCCTCTGCTGGCGGGCAATATCTTGCAGCAGCTCTACAACACCGTGGACGCGGTCATCGTGGGCCGGTTCGTGGGCGACGGAGCCTTTGCCGCCGTGGGGGTGGCGGGTTCCGTCATGAACCTGTTTCTCTTCCTCATCAGCGGAGGCTGCTCTGGTGTGGGCGTTCTGCTGTCCCAGCTCCACGGCGCGGGGGACGGACAGACCTTCCGCCGGGACTTCGGGCTGTCCACCATTTGCGGGGCGGTTTTGTCGGTACTGCTTACCTTGGCGGGCCTGTTCGCCTTGTCCCCCCTGCTGGCCGCCCTCCAGACCCCGGCGGACATTTTCGGCTACGTCACCGACTATCTCCACATCATTTTTCTGGGCTTTCTGGCCGCCTTCGCCTACCACCAGGGGGCGGCGGTGCTGCGGGCGGTGGGCAATACCCAGGCCGCCCTGGCCTTTCTCATGATCTCCATGGGGGTCAACATGGCGCTGGACCTGACCTTTGTGGCCGGACTGCGCTGGGGTATCGCCGGGGCCGCCTGGGCCACCGTCATCGCTCAGGCTTTGGCCGCCCTGCTGTGCGTGGGCTACCTGCGCCTCAAATTCCCCCAGCTCATGTTTGGCCGGGAGGACCTGGTGTGGGACGCCCCCCTGATGAAGCACACTGCTCATTTCAGCTTTACCGCCGCCCTCCACATGTGTAACCTGTACATCGGCAAGCTGCTGGTCCAGGGGACGGTGAACAGCCTGGGCACCGCCTCCATCTCCGCCTACACCGCCGCCACCCGTATTGAGGGCTTCGCCAACTCTTTTGGAGACAGCGGCGCCGAGGCCGTCTCCGTCTTCACCGGCCAAAACACCGGAGCTGGAAACCAAAAGCGGGTCAAAGAAGGCTTCCTCTGCGGGGAAAAGCTGCTGGCCGCCTTCGGGCTCTTTATGTCCCTGGTGATGATCGTGGGGGCCGTCCCCTGTCTGAAGCTGGTACTGCCCCGGGAGAGCGCCGACAGTCTGGGACCCGCCGTGGGATATCTGCGGCTGGTGGCCTGCTTCTACGTGTTCAACTTCCTGGGCAGCGGCCTGGCCGGCTACTTCCGGGGCCGTGGCCGGGTCAACCTCCCCGTCATCGGCGCTACCGGGCACATCTCCCTCCGGGTGGTGGTGGCCTTCCTGCTGGCCCCCAAAATGGGCCTGCCCGCCGTGGCGCTGGCATGCGGCCTGGGCTGGATGGGCGTAGTCACCTTCTGGAGCATTGTGGTCCGGAAGGACCTGAAGGATATCATCGCTCAGGGATAAGCGCATGTGCTTTTTCTTATAGGGAAAAGCATCTGCAGAGAACAAGCGGAAGTGCTTCGGAGGCTTTCTGATTCACAATGATCTATCATTTATCCTTCTTTCTCAACAACTCCATTGTCCCAATCCCAATCAGAAAGCCCCCAAAGCATTTCCGCAGCAGTTCCACATCCATGGCGGTGGCCGCCTAGGCACACAGGGCGGCGCAGACCAGACCCGCTCCAATGGCGGGGACCAGGGCAGACGTTTCCAGATATCCGTTTTTTACGTGGGCGGGCAGGGCCATCAGTCCGGCGGGCAGGAAGTAGAGCAGGTTGATGCCCTGGGCCAGGTGCTGGTCCACCCCGGCGAAGGCGGTCATATAGACCAGCAGCAGGGTGCCGCCCCCCACGCCGAACCCGGACAGCACCCCGGTAGCCGTCCCCACGGCCAGAGGCAGCAGCCAATCCGTCACAGGAAACACCTCACTCCCCCGTAGATCAGCAGCAGTCCGAAGGCCCGTTTCAGCCAGTTTACTTGGACCCCTTTGAACCACTTTCCCCCGGCCCAGCCGCCGATGGTGCCGCCCACCAGATAGGGCAGAGCGACCATAAAGTCCAATCCGCCCCGCATGAAGTAGATGACCACCGACAGGGCGCACAGGGGAAGGATCACCGCCACCGAGGTGGCAAAGGCCCGCCGCTGGTCCAGCCCGCACACGCGGGTCAGCATGGGCACCAGGACCGAGCCCCCGCCGCCGCCGAAAAAGCCGTTGGCCGCCCCGGCCGCGGCTCCGGCCAGAAGATACCGCCACTTCGATTTTTGCAAAACACCGCCCCCTTTTCCGGATTAGTTTGCCGGGAACAGGGGCGGTTTATTTACTGTTTCGGTACAATGCGTCTATCTTTCGTAAATCTTAAGATTTTTTACCGTTTATTTTAATTTTTTCTCTGTATACTATATTTCTAAAATCGCAATTTCCATAGGAAAGAAGGAACGATCCTATGTACTCCAATCCATGTGTCTCTCCCTCCACGGAACGGATACCCCGCAGGCGGCGGCGGTTTCCTCTGCTCTGGACGGTGTCCATTCTGGCGGCGGCCCTGGCTTTGTGCGCGCTTCTCTGGTGCCTTCTTATGTCCCAACCCCCTTTCACACAGGTGGGCCACACCCCCTCTTTCGAGCCCGCCCAGAACGTTGAGGATTTGACGCCCCAGCTGGAACAGCTGGTTCAGCAGGCGCCCGAGGCCAAGCCTCTGCTGGAACGCCCGGCCGACTACCCACGGGAACTGCTGGAGCTGGCCTTGCGGAACCGGGAGGCTCTGGACTTTGTGCTGGGCTATCCGGAAAAGAAGGACAGCCTGCCCGCCGACAGCGTGGGGTCCGTCACAAAGGGAGAATTTCCCCTGCTGATGCAGTGGGACAGCCGCTGGGGCTACTCCTCCTATGGGGACGGGCTCATAGCCTTCACCGGCTGCGGCCCCACCGCCCTGTCCATGGTAATCTGCGGCCTTACCGGGGACAGCTCCGCCACCCCCTACGCCGTGGCCGCTTACGCCCAGGAGGCGGGCTACTATGTGAACGGAGCGGGCAGCAGCTGGGACCTGATGTCGGTCGGCTGTCAGCACTTCGGGCTCACCGCCCGAGAGCTGCCCCTGGCACGCTCCTCCATCGTCAGCGCCTTGGAGGCCGGACAGCCCGTTATTTGCAGCGTGGGCCCCGGCGACTTCACCACCAGCGGCCACTTTATTCTGCTCACCGGCATGGAAAATGGGAACTTCCGCGTGAACGACCCCAACCGGAACTCCACCAGCCGGCAGCTGTGGGATTACGACACCCTGGCTCCCCAGATTCGCAATTTGTGGGCCTTCTCCCTGGCTTGATTTCGAGAGGCGCACAGTGCCCGCCCCTCCCCCGCAGCCAGCGGCAAGACGTCACGTCTGCCGCTGGTTTTCGGTTCGGCCCCGCTCCGGTGTGTCCTTGTCTGCGGCCAGCGTTCATGCTATAATGGGCAAATCCAGGAAATACCGCGGCTGATATTGGGGGGCTTTGTTTTGAACGCATTCATCTATGAAAACCTAAAAGTCATTTGGGACTATATGCACATGAACATGGAGCTGTCCCATGCCGACTGCATCGTCGGATTTGGGAACTATAATGAGGCGATCCCGCTGCGGGCGGCCGAATTATATCAGGCGGGGTTTTCCTCCCGGATTCTGTTTACCGGCGGCCTCGGGCGCAATACCAGCGGCCGCTGGGCAACGAGTGAGGCGGAACGGTTTGCGGATCTCGCGGCGCGCGCGGGAGTCCCAAAAGAAAACATCATCATCGAGAACAAGTCCACCAACACGGCGGAAAATATCTTGTTTACCCGCAAAAAACTGGAAGCCTTACATCTGCCCCACGCGAAGATCATCGGCGTCCACCATCCTTTCATGGAACGACGGATCTACGCCGCCTTAAAGGTCTACTGGCCGGAGGTCGACGCCATCATTACCTCTCCGCAGACAACGATTGAGGCGTACATCCGAAATTCCGCGATTCAGGGCTTGGATGAGAAAACGGCGATTGAGGTCATTGTGGGTGATTTCCAGCGGATTGATGTTTACGCGAAGAAAGGTTATCAAATTCCCCAATACGTGCCTGAACGGGTAAACGAATCTTTCCGCATCTTAGTGGAAGCCGGCTACACCGGTCAGCTGGTTTAATGCGCCCGGAGCCGGCCGGGGGGTCCCCATATTAAAGTCAAAAAACGCTTCAGACCCAAATGTCAATTGGGTCCGAAGCGTTTTCTATTCAGTCCGCCAGCTTATCCAGCAGAGCGGCCAGCTCAGCCAGCTTTTCGTCGGGGGCGCCGCTCTCCACGGCCTCCCGGACACAGCAGTCCATATGCGCTTTCAGCACCATGCGGTTGGCCTTTTTCAAGATGGATTGGGTGGCCATCATCTGGTTGGATACGTCCAGGCAGTAGCGGTCCTCCTCCACCATCTTCAAAATGCCGTCGATCTGGCCCCGGGCGGTCTTGAGCAGCCGGGTGACCTGGGTGTGGTCCGCCTTCACCGAATCTCCACCACCTCATAACCGGCCTCGGTGACGGCGTCGGTCAGCACCTGGTCGCCGACCTCCTTGGACAGGGTCAGGGCGGCGGACTTGCCCTCCAGGCTCATCTCCACCTTGTCCACCCCGTCGACGGCGGCCAGGGCCTTCTCCACACGGCCGGTGCAGTGGGCGCACATCATGCCCTCGATGATCATGGTCTTGTTCATAATTTTTGTTCCTCCCTGTTTTGTCTTTTCCGTTTCCTGGGGACGGGGGCGTTCTTCCTCCGTCTCCTGCTTTTGTCCGGCCTGGGGGCCGGGGACTCCTGATGCAAACCTGCTCTTGAAAAAGCGCAGGCGCAGGGCGTTGGACACCACCGTCACAGAGCTCAGGCTCATAGCCGCGGCGGCGAACATGGGGTTGAGCTGCCAATTCAGAGCAGCGTAGAACACCCCGGCAGCTAGAGGGATGCCCAGGGTATTATAGAAAAAGGCCCAGAACAGATTCTGCTTGATGTTCCGGATGGTGGCCCGGGACAGCTCCACGGCGGCGGCGGCGTCCAGCAGGTCGGACTTCATCAGCACGATGTCGGCGGACTCGATGGCCACGTCGGTGCCCGCCCCGATGGCCAGGCCCACGTCGGCCCTTGCCAGGGCGGGGGCGTCGTTGATGCCGTCGCCCACCATGGCCACCTTTTTGCCCTCCTCCTGGAGCTGCGCCACCTTGCGCTCTTTGTCCTGGGGCAGCACCTCGGCTAAGACCGAGGTCACCCCCAGTTCTTGACCGATGGCGTCGGCCGTGCGCTGGTTGTCGCCGGTGAGCATGACCACCTCCAGCCCCAGCTGGCGGAAGGCCGCCACGGCGGCGGCGCTGGTGGACTTAGGGGTGTCAGCCACGGCGATGAGGCCCAGCACCTCTTTCTCGTCGGCAAAGTACAGCGGCGTCTTACCCTGGGCGGAGAGCTCCTCGGCCTTCTCCACAAAATCGGCCAGGTCCACCCCGGCCTCCTCCATCATCGCCCGGTTCCCGCCCAGGAAGCTCCGGTCCCCGATGGCGCCCTTGACACCCCGTCCGTGGACGGCGGCAAAGCCGCCCACTGAGGTGATGGATAGATTCCGCTTTTGAGACTCCTCCACGATGGCGGCGGCCAGAGGGTGCTCGGAGGGGCCCTCCAGGCAGGCGGCCAGGGTGAGCAATCCCTCCTCCTCCATATCAGCCGCAGGAAGAATGTCGGTGACCACCGGCTTTCCCTGGGTCAGAGTGCCCGTCTTGTCCAGCACCACCGTATCGATGGTGTGGAGTGTCTCCAGAGCCTCGGCGGATTTGATGAGAATGCCGTGCTCCGCCCCCTTGCCGGTGGCCACCATGATGGCCACGGGGGTGGCCAGGCCCAGGGCGCAAGGGCAGGAGATGACCAGGACGGCCACGCCGGCGGTGAGGGCCTGGGTAGCTCCATGGCCGGTAAACAGCCAGGCGGCGGCCGCAACGAGGGCGATGACCATGACCACGGGGACGAAGACCCCAGCCACCTGGTCGGCCAGCTTGGCGATGGGGGCCTTGGAGGCCGAGGCCTCCTCCACCAGCCGGATCATCTGAGCCAGGGTGGTGTCCTCCCCCACCCGGCTGGCCTCAAAGACGAAGAAGCCCGACTTGTTGATGGAGGCGGCGGCCACCTTGTCCCCCGGGCCCTTGTCCACGGGGATGGACTCGCCGGTGAGGGCGGACTCATCCACGGCAGACTGGCCCTGAACGATAACACCGTCCACGGGGATGGACTGGCCCGGCCGGACCAGCACCTTGTCCCCCACCACGACCTCCTCCACGGGAATCTCTACCTCGGCTTCCCCCCGGATAACGCTGGCAGTCTTGGGGGCCAGGTCCATAAGCCGGGTGATGGCCTCGGAGGTCTTGCCCTTGGAGCGGGTCTCCAGATACTTGCCCAGGGTGATGAGGGTGAGGATCATACCGGCGGACTCGAAGTACAGGTCCATGTGGTACTTGGCCACCCGCTCCATGTCCCCGTGGCCCAGGCCGTAACCCATCTGGTAGATGGCAAAGACGCCGTACAGGACGGCGGCGGCGGAGCCCACGGCGATGAGGGAATCCATGTTGGAGGAGCGATTCCAGAGCGTTTTAAATCCTATCTTATAATACTTATCGTTGAGATACAAAATAGGTAAGGTGAGCAAAAGCTGGGTCAGGCCGAAGGAAACTGCGTTTTCATGGCCCAAGAGAAAGGCAGGCAGAGGCGCCCCCATCATGTGGCCCATGGAGATATAGAAAAGGGGGATGAGGAACACAAAGGACCAGATGAGCCGGTGCTTCATGGCGGTCAGTTCCTGGTCCATGCCGCTGCTTCCCGACGGGGTTTCCGCCTTCCGCTCCCCTGTTTTCTGAGGCAGCGAGGCTCCATAGCCGGAGTCCACCACCGCCTTTATAATGTCTTGGCTGGATAGAACACTCTCGTCATATTCGGCCATCATGCTGTTGGCCAGTAGATTCACGTCGGCAGACTGGATGCCGTCCAGCTTCCGCACCGCCTTTTCCACATGGGCGGAACAGGCGGAACAAGTCATGCCCGTAATATTGAATTTCTGTTTTGTCATAAATTTCCTGCTTTCTGTTCATGGGTCCCCAGGTCCTTTAACGCACCCCCCCGGGGTGGGGTATCTGCATTATAATGGTTCCGTCTTTCTTTGTCAACTGCCCTTAGGATGGTTTTTTACACCAATGTTATGCGGCGCAAAAAAGCGGCCCGTCCAATAACGGGCCGCTTGGGGTTGGGCCGGTCACCACAAGTCGTGGCTCTGCAAAAATTTTCTGGCAGGGCGGCGGTCACCGTTTTGCATACTCCAGACGGTTGAAGCCGCCCCCGCGGAAGGTGATGGTACCCTGAGCTTCCTCAAACACGGCATTCTTGAGCGAATACCCAAATTTCTTTCCCGAGCCAGTTGCCCGCAGAAGTGCCGCATCCTCAAAAGTCCTTACATCATCCCGGACCGCCCCGTCCACCCACAGGCCGTCCCGGTAAGCCAGATGCCCCTCGTCGATTGCTCCGATATGGGAGGACTCATCCCCGTTGATGACGACATCGAAAGGTAGAATTACTTCCCCCTGATTGGGCAGATCATAGCGGATGTCGAAGACCATATCCAGAGCTTCCTTCCCCTGGTCCCTATCGTTGGCGTAAGAGATTGATTTCAGCAGGATAGTGGTGGTGTCCGTCTGATAGACGGGGATATCCAGGTTTTGGTCGTGGTTCCGCATATTCAGGTCATCAGGAATGGCGGACAGGTCGACGGTCAAGTCCAGTTCCACCGGGGTCTGCTTCAAAATGTCCGCCCGGCTCAGATCGGTCACGCTGTCGATGGTCAGCGGGGCCACTCTCCGTCCCAAACACACCGCTAAGGCCAATATCACGGTAAGCATGCCAATACACAGCGCCCAGCCCCGTTTTGATAACTTTTTCATGGGAATTTTCTCCTTTTCACGCAATCGCTTCAAGGCTCCTCCCGCAGATTCAGCCCTCGAATATACTGGCGCAGGGGAAGCACATCCGCCGGGGCCACAGACAGCTCGTCCAGCCCCATGCGCAGGAATGTCTCAGACAGTGTCTGGTCGGCCCCCAGCTCGCCGCAGATACCCACCCAGCAGCCGTGGCGGTGTCCCGCCTCTACCGTCTCCCGGATCATCCGCAGAACGGCGGGGTGGTGGGGATCGGCCAGGGGGACCACCTGAGGATTCTGCCGGTCGATGGCCAGGGTGTACTGCGCCAGATCGTTGGTGCCGATGGAGAAAAACTCCACCTCCTGGGCCAGCTCGTCCGCAATCATGACGGCGGCGGGGGTCTCTACCATGATCCCTACCTCCAGCGGCCCCACAGCCGTACCCTCCGCCTCCAGCTCCGCCCGGCACTCGGCCAACAGAGCTTTGGCCTCCCGGACCTCCCGGATATCAATGATCATCGGGAACATGACGGCCACAGTTCCAAAGGCGCTGGCCCGCAGGATGGCCCGCAGCTGCCCCTTGAACAAATCCCGGTGCTTCAGACAGCACCGAATTCCCCGGCAGCCCAGGGCAGGATTTTTTTCCTTCTCTACGTGAAAATAAGCCGCCTGCTTGTCCGCCCCGATGTCCATGGTACGGATGACCACCTTTTTCCCGGCCATGGCCCGAGCCGCCTTCTTATAGGCTTTAAACTGCCGGTCCTCCGTGGGGCAGTGGTCCTCCTCCAAGTATAAGAACTCACTGCGGAACAATCCAATTCCCTGGGCGTCATTGCGCAGGACCTGCTCCACGTCGTCGTCGGTCCCAATGTTGGCACACAGTCGGATCTCCCGGCCGTCCAGAGTGCGGGTGGGCTTCCCCTTCAGCTCCAGAAGCAGCGCCTGCCGCTCCTGATCCGCCCAACGCCGGACCTCCATCTGGGCCAGCAGCTGGTCGTCGGGGTCCAGGTACACCTGGCGGTGCACACCATCCAGCACGGCCATCCGGCCATCCCAGCTGTCGTCAAAATCCACCCCCATAAGGGCCGGGATATTCATGGTCCGGGCCAGGATAGCGGTGTGGCTGCTGGAGGAGCCATAGCGGGTGATAAAGCCCAGCACTTTGGATTTATCCAGCTGGATCGTCTCACTGGGACTCAGGTCGTCGGCCACCAGGATGGCAGGCTCGTCCCCATGGAGCGCCCCTTGGGCAGTCCCGGTCAGGATATCCACCATCCGGCTGGACACATCCTTCACATCGGCAGACCGGGCCCGCATATATACGTCCTCCATGGCGGAGAAGACGGCGGCAAAGCGCTCCCCGGCAGCGGTCACCGCGTACTCGGCGGTACTTCCCCGGTTCTTGATGACGCTCTTGACGGCCTCCAGATAGTCCTCGTCCTCCAGCAGCATCCGGTGGATCTCAAAAATGGCGGCGTTATCCTGCCCCACCTTCTCCAAGGCCTTATCCCCCAGGGCGGTCAGCTGCTCCTCGGCCTGCTCCCGGGCCGCCTCAAAGCGCCGCAGCTCCTCCTCCGGCCCCACGTCGCTGGCAAAGACCATATGGGCGTTCGTTCTGCGCCACAGCCGCAGCGGGCCGATGGCAATGCCGTTCAAACCGGCTGTCCCGTTGACTGCCTTCATGGGATCGTTCCTCCTTCCCTGTCCGGCGGTTACAAGTGCGTCTGAAAAAACTGCTTCATCGCCTGAAATCCGGCTTCCTCATCGCCGCCCTCCACCGTAACGCTGACGGTGTCCCCCGCCTTGATACCCAAAGCCATCAAGGCAATCAGCTTGCCGGCGGAGGCGGATTTGCCCCCGCACTCCACCGTCACAGCGCTGTCCAGGGCCTTGGCGGCCTTGACCAGCAGTCCGGCGGGGCGGGCGTGGATACCAACAGGATTTGTGACCGTATAAGTAAAACATTTCATAATTTGACCCTCTCTGATTCCTTTCTATCATGAATGTATGTAAATTTACAGTTCCTCTCTCATGGGCATAGCAGGGATGGCGCCGCTGCGGGAACATGTCTTGGCCGCCGCGCGGTTGGCGTAGGCCAGGATATCCTGGAGCTCCTCCGGCTCCAATCCCTCCAGGGGCTTTTCTCCCCGGCTGCACAGCCGGCTGAGGACGGCGCCCAGGAAGGTATCGCCGGCCCCATTGGTGTCGGCCACCTGCGTGGGTACGCCGGGAACCGTAAAGGTCTTCCCCTTCCAGCGGCAGAAGGCGCCTTTCTCCCCAAGGGTGACCAGCACCAGGGCGATCCCCTGCTCCTCCAGAAGACGGCTGCCCTCCTCCAGGTCGGCGGTCCCGGAGAGCATATCCAGCTCCTCCTCGGACACTTTCAGGATATCCACCAAGGGCAGGGGAATCGTCATCCACTGGATGGCCTCTCCCGGACCGTTCCACAGACTGGCCCGATAATTTGGGTCATAGCTCACCAGCACTCCGGCCCGATGGGCGTAGCGGGCCGCAAAGATGGTGGCGTTGCGGGCAATGCCCGGGGTCAGGCTCACCGAGCCGAAGTGGAGCACCCGGGTTCGATCCAGAGCCCGCTCATCCACCTCTTCAGGGGTCAGATCCCCGTCCGCCCCCCGGACAAAGCGAAAATCCCGCTCTCCCCGCTGGTCTACCGACACGATGGCCATGGTGGTGGGCCGTCTCCCCATCCGCAGACCGGAGATGTCCACGCCGTTCTCCTCCAGCACCCGGCACAGGTAAGCCCCAAAGCCGTCCCGCCCTACCTTACCAATGAAAGCGGTCCTGGCCCCCAGCCGCGCGGCCGCCACCGCCACATTGGCGGGAGCACCTCCGGGATTGGCCGCAAAAACAGGTACCTCCTGTTCGTTGACGCCTGTCTGGGTCAGGTCGATGAGAATTTCACCGATGGTTGTAATGTCCGTCATTCTGTTGCATCTCCCTTCCAGTTCTTTTTTCTTTATTTTACCACTTCTCAGCCACCTTCGCAACGAAGGTATTCGGAAGAAAATCATGATTTTCAGAGGGAATTTCACAAAAAAAGACGGCCAGGTGGATACCTGACCGTCTTTCGGCAATGGGTCGCTACCCGACTGCGGCTTTTGAAATCATCCAGCGTTTCCACACCCACATAGATCATGGCGGCATGGGCTGTTCGCTCCAGCTCCTCTCGCATCTTCCCCGTTCCGCCCCTGCTTCCACCACGGCTTTCGCATCCATGAGAGCGCTGCGGCACGTGACGGAAATACGGTGATTGTCCGCAACCCGGACTCTGCCACCGGAATTACTCCAATCGGACTCTGCCCGCGCCTACTAATTGTGAGCGGCTAAGATGGCCTTCAATTTTTCTTCTTCTCCCGGCAGCATCTTATAACCGTGCTCCGGCGCCGGGTAGGAACCCGTATGACATTCTTCCACAAAGGCCGAGGCTGCTTTCAGAATATCTTCCCGTATGTTGGCGTATTTTTTTGCGAATTTGGGATTCCTGGCATAAAACCCCAACAGGTCATACCAATTGATCATAGGACTATCGCTGTAAGGACCGCAGCCGGAACCAAAGATGGGAATGGAGGTGTTCTCATAGATGATTTTTGCCACCTCATTTGGAACGGTTTCAATGACCACAGCGATACAGCCGGCGTCCTCGAAAGCTTTTACCACGTCTATCAATTTGATTGCGGCTTCTGCACTGCGTCCCTGTGTCTTATATCCCCCCAGCATAATTGCGCTCTGGGGCGTCAGTCCCGTATGGCCGATCACGGGGATACCGGCCCTTGTACAGGCTGTAATAACCGGGACGATCTCCAGCCCGCCCTCCATTTTCACGCAATCCATGTCGGCCTCAACCATATAACGAGCGGCGTTCTTGACCGCCTCGTCAGTGGAAGTCTGATACGTCATGTATGGCATATCGCCCATAATGAAGCAGTGGGGCGCGCCGCGGCGCACCGCCTTCGCGTGCTCTACCATAACGTCCAGCTTGGCCTTCGTCGTGCTGTTGTTGCCCAGCATGACCGTGGCGATGGAATCGCCCATGTTGATGATCTCGATCCCCGCTTCCTCCGCCAGCACCGCCATGGGGTAGTCATACAACGCGGTGCGGGCCAATTTTTCCCCTTTGGCTTTTTTCTCACGAATCGCCGCAATGGTAACCTTTTCTCGCAACGCCGCTGTTTCTGCGTTATCCGGTTCCAAATAAGACATACGAATCACTCCTGCACTATTTTTTGTGAAAAAGGACAGGCCCTGCTAATATCGAACCAGGGCCTGCCCTATGCTGCAAAACCATCCTTGGCGGTGATGATTTTATGTGGAGTTACCCGCCATAGCCGCCAAGAAGTCTGGGGAGCAGCAAGGCCAAAGGCTCGCAATAGGTCATGATGAGCAATACCAGAATCATGATACCAATCATAGGCGACAGCCACTTCATCATTTTATCAATGGAAGTATTGGCGAGTCTTGTACCTACGAACAAATTCAAGCCAACCGGCGGCGTACACAGGCCAATTGCCAGGTTAAAGACAACGATTGCACCAAAATGGATCGGATCAACGCCCAAGCTGGTGACGATGGGCAGGAAGATGGGGACCAGGATTACGATGGCGGCAGAGGTTTCCATCAGCATTCCTACAACCAGAAGGAAGATGTTGATAAACAGCAGGATCAAAATTTTGCTGTCGGTCAACGAAAGAATAAACTTGGCGATCGTTGTAGGAATCTGCTCCATGGTCAGCACCCGGCCAAACGCCGATGCACAGCCCATCAAAATCATGATGGTTCCGGTTGTCATAACCGTTTTACTGAGAATGGTCGGCATATCTTTTAATTTGATGCTCCGATAAACAAAGAAGCTCACAATCAAAGCGTAGGTCGTTGCCACGACTGCCGCCTCGGTGGGGGAGAAAATACCGCCATAGATACCGCCGAGGATAATGAAGGGGACCAGGACCGCCCAAATGGAGTCCTTAAATACCGCGCCGAACGACTTCTTGAGCTGCGTCTCTTCCGCCGCTTCCTCATGAAACTCCGCGCCAAATTTATACTTCTGCGCCATAACACGGTTGTACAGCGCCAACAGGATCATCAGAAGCAGGCCGGGTCCGAATCCGGAGAGGAACATGGTGGAAATGGATACGCCCGCCGTTACGGCATAGACGATGGCGGGGACACTGGGCGGGATGACCGGACCCAATGCGCCGGCACAGCAGGCGAGGGAGGTGCTGTAAGACTTATCGTAATGCTCGTTGACCATGGAAGGGACCAGGATGCCGCCGATACACGCCACAGTAGCAGCGCCGGAACCGGAGATCGCGGCGAAGAACGCACTGGTGACGACACAGATGATGCCCAGTTTTCCCTTTACATTTCCCATCAGGTACTTAAAAAAGTCCACCAGCTTCTGTGACAGGTGACCGGCCATCATGACTTCGCCGGCCATTACAAAGAAGGGGACACACAGCATTGGGAAGGAGTCACAGGAGGTGAACAGGGACTGGATCACCAGGGTCATGGGGACGCTTGAGAAAAAGTAGAGATAAACAACGCTTGCCACGCCCAGAGAGAAGGCGACAGGCACCTGAAGCAAGAGGGCGAGTACAAATACGCCCAGTACAATTAGAGCATTCAATTCTCTCCCGCCTTTCCTGTCTCGCTCTCGATTTGGGCTTCCAGCTCCGCCTCCGGCGTATATTCATCCGGGTGCCGGATCATCTTAATGGTCAGCTGCACAATACGGACTGCCATCAGGAAGTGGAAAATGGGGATCACAGAGTAGACATAGCCCATCTTGATATGCAGGCTGGCCGAGATCTGCTGCGCCTTAAAGATTCCCTGGCAGAACTCAACGCCAAACACGCCAACGGCAACGGCATAGATAAAGAAAATCAGGTTGCCGATATATTTGACATAGGGTCGGATGCATTTCGGGTATAGCTTGATTGCCGCGTCAATTTTCAGATGCGCGTTGTGGTACACACCGTTGCAGGCCGCCGCATAGGTGGTCCATACGAATAAATACCGCGCAGCCTCTTCGATCCATGTGGGGGCGTATCCAAAGAGATAACGCCCGATCACCTGGACCATAAGAATTATGAGCATGATTACGACCGCGAGTTGGGCCAAACCATTCTCAAATTCATTCAAGATCTTGTGCTTCAATGGTCTTCCTCCTTACTTAGAAAAAGAGGGGCTGTTATACAGCCCCCCTAAAGCAGTTATCTGCCCAGGAACTCGCGGACCGCTTTCATGTTATCGGCACCCACGATGTCGGCGCAGTCATCCCAAACCGTACTGGCGGCGGAGACGAGCTCCTCCAGCTCTTCGCCCTCGAACGTGTAGACATCCATGCCCTGATTTTTCAGCTCTTCGATGCTCTTCTCATCCGCGGTGGACTCCAGATCCCGGATAAAGGTCAGCCAATCGTTGACACATTCGTCGAAGATCTCCCGCAGATCGTCCGGCAGGCTCTCATACCACGCGGCATTTACGCAGGGGATGTGCATACCGCACATGATGTTTGCCACGCCCAGGCCCTTCTGGACCTCGTAGAATTTATCGCTGACGTAGAAAGAGGCGGAGGTCATGGAGCCGTCGCAGGTGCCCTGCTGAAGACCGGTGTAAAGCTCGCCCCAAGCCATGATGATCGGGTTCGCGCCCAGGGCCTTGACGGTGGCGACCTGCAAGTCGGAGCTCATGGTGCGGATCTTGACGCCCTTCAGATCGGACAGGGAGTGAATGGGATTCTTGGAAGAGAACTGGTACCAGCCGATCTCGTAGGCATTGAACAGCTTGACGCCCAGGTTCGCCTCAATTTCCTTGTTCCACTGCTGCGCCAGATCGGTGTTCAGCAGATCATAAACCTCCTGGGTATTCTGGAACAGATAGGGCATCTCAAATACCTGATAACCACTGTTGCCGGACAGAGAAGCGACTGTGGAGGTAGGCACCGAGGTCATTTGAATAACGCCAAACTGAACCTTTTCCAGGTCCTCGTTGACAGAGTTGGAAAGCGCCTTGTTGGGGAAAATGGTTACATTGATTCGACCTTCGCTCCGTTCCTCCAGGATTTCCTCAAAGTGACGCCAGCCCACGTTAATGGGATCATTCTCATTCAGCTGGTTGGCGATCTGAAGCTCATAGACTTCTCCAGAGGGAGTGGACGAGGCAGCGGAATTAGCGGAAGAAGGATCACTGGAGTTTCCTCTTTTGCCGCAAGCACACAGGGACAGTACCATCGCCAGAGACAGAATTACGGACAACGCTCTTTTCATGTGGGGTTCCTCCTCTATTTTCATTTATGCGCATTCGCATGTTTCAACTAACTGCTTTCCACCAATAACAGGGGCGTCTGAAAAGCTCACTACCCATGGCATCGGGTTTTGTTTAAAGGATGTCTTTAGAAGGTCGCGTATTTATAAACGGAGCGCTTTACCAGGGAGTCCTCCGGCTTGTACACCATTTCGCCGTTGAGGATGACCGCTTGCGGGACGATCATTTGAGCTCCGCTGCACTCCTCCCCGAAGCTGTTGGTAAATGTCATGTCCCGTTCCACGATCTTTAAGAACGTCACATCTGCGTATGCACCGGGCTTCAGTGTGCCGACCTTTCCCTCCATGCCCAACGCACGGGCTGGATTTTCCGTCACGCAGCGGATGATTTCGGGAAGGGGCATGCCAAGGGCCAAAAACATGGACATAATGTTATCCAAGCTTCCAAGGTCCGGTTTCAGCCAGCCATATTTCGTATTATCCGAACTGATAAAGTCAGGATAAAATCCCTTCTGAACGGCCTGTCCGGCGATCTTGGGTGAAAAATTGACGCCGCCGTGGGCCATATCGAAATAGACGCCGCGGCTCCGAGCCTCCAGGATCTCCGGATAAATCTCACCATTTTCATCAAACATGGTGTAGCCGCGTCCTTGGAAAATGTGGGCCACAATATCACCGGGCCGAAGCATGGACGCCACCTGCTGCATGGGCAGAGCCGGATCGGTCATGTGGATGCACAGCGGCTGGTCCAGATCATTCGCCAGATCCAACGCCTTTTGGAGCAAAGTCAAAGGATCGTTGTCGCCCAAAACGCCCTTTTGGAACCGCATCTTCAGCCCCGCGATCCGGTCGCCGCCGAATTCCAGCGCAGACCGGAATTCCCATCGGTTCCACTTGCCCGGGCAGTACGGCTCCAGCGCGTGTTGAAGATAGATCTGGCCCATGGGACTGATGTGCATGAAGAATTTTGTGCGGATCATATAGTGCTCGGCCTGCTGCATATGGATCCGGCAGTTTGCTAACCCGGCGCTCCCCTGATCCACGGCCATGGTCACGCCGGCCGGAAGATAGGCGATATCTGGATTTACACCGGGCGCGCTGCCTTGGAAAAAGAAATGTGTATGAAAATCAATCATTCCGGGAATTACGAGGCAGCCTTCGGCGTCGGCTACGTTGCGTGCGGACGGTTCGCTGTTTCCCTGGGGCAGCGCCACCATTTTCCCTTCCAGAATCGCCACATTGCACTTCCCGTTGATCCCTTGGTAAGGGTCAATAACCCAGCCATTCTTAATTAGCCAGTCGACTTGCGGATACTTGTCCATTGCGATCGCTCACCTTTTCGTCTCAAGCGCTTAGATTCTCTTTACTGAACTGTCTCTAAACGCGCTTGTTTATGATTCACAAATTCTATGTGAAAAAATATTTTGTTCCTGTTAAGTTTAATATAGCATACGAATCACAATAGCGGAAATACACGGTTGTTATTTGCCTATAACCCACGGTTATCGTGCATGGATTATGGCAGTTTGCTGCAAACTTTATTTGCTTTGCCCACAAAATAGGCGTTTGAAGAATGGCGTTTCTTGTAGTTCAAATGCCTGCAAGAAACGTCATTCGTTAAGCTTTGACTGCACACATGATTACAGCGCAGTCACATCGTGAGATTGAAAATAGTTTATCGCAAACTGTTCAAACAGACGTGATACATACGACTGGTATCCGTCACGCTTTTTGATCAGGCATCCAGACCAGGAAAAATCATCCTCTATGGGAATCATCTTAAGTTCTGGAGAAGAATATCGTTTGGCATAAGGACGGGGCAAAATACAGATTCCTTTTCCGCGGAGCGTCATCTTCATGACCATGCTGATTTTTGAGCTGGTGATGTTGACCTTGGGTTGAAATCCGGCCCGCACACAGCGATCTATGATCTGATGAGATATGATGGTCGCATTTCCGTAAAGATTAAAATCTTCGTTGGCCAAGTCCTGGAACCGCAGGCTCTGCTTCGACGACAGCGGATTACTCTCGTGAACGCAGACAACGATGGTATCCCGAAACAGTACCGTTTCCGCCAAAAAATCGCTTTTTTCTCCAGCAATACAAAAGCCGATGTCTGTTTCGCCCTCAATCACCTGCTGCCGCACGATCTTGGAGCCGCCTTCTTCCAGCTTCAAGTCTATGCCCGGATACCGATTGCAAAAATCCACTGCGATATCCACCAAAAATAAGGTGCCCAGCATAGGCGTCATACCCACGCACAGCTTCCCTACTTTTGCTTCCTGAACATCTGCGGCAAAGTTTTGCAGCGTATCAAATTCGTTAATCAGCGGCACGACTTTTCGGTACAGCGCTTCGCCATAATCCGTCAGACACACACCGCTGGTTTTGGATTCCACCAAGGGAACGCCCAATTCACTCTCCAGTTTTTTCATGGTTTTGCTCAATGCCGGCTGTGAAACATACATGTGTTCTGCGGCCTTGGTGTAGCTGTGATCCTTGGCGATTTGTACAAAATATCGCAGTTCCCTCAGTTCCATTCCATGTCCCTCTTCCCTGGTCGCTTAATCTGAACTTATATCCCTTTTTTCGAAGTATGATTCAAAGTATACCAGATAAAGTCAATTGTTACAACCGACGAAGCGTATGGATAGGGAGAATGGATATATTTACCGGCGAATCGGAGCCCGATTATATCGTTATTTTCACCAACGAGAGGACAAGCTAACGCTTAAAAACCGCCGCCGCAGACATTTAAAATCTCGCCGGTAATGTAAGAGGCGTCTTCCGAGGCCAAGAAGGCCACTGCCGCAGCTTCCTCCCAAGTCTCTGCCAAGCGGTGCATAGGAACATTCCAGAGCATCTTTTCGCTTACGCCCTGCTCATCTCGAATTTTCCAAAGATCACGAATTCTTTGGCCGCTGGCACAGTAGCCCGGGGCGATGGCGTTCACGCGGAAGCCCTTGGGGGCAAATTCCTTGGACATATGCTTGGTCAAAGAAACCACGGCGCCTTTTGCCGCGGCATAGTGCGGGCGGGCGTATTCGTTGGGCACAATGCCGGCCTGGGACGCAAAGTTCACGATGGAACCGGTGGTCCCGTGCTCCATATGTGTCCGGATAAATTCCTGGCAGAAGAAGAAGGTGCTCTTGGCGTTCAGGGCGAAGATCATATCCCAGCGCTCCTCCGTCACCTCCAGCAGGTGGGTGGGGCAACCAGGCAGCGAGCCGCCGGCCACGTTTACAAGCATATCCAGCGTGCCAAACAGCTCCCAGCCCTTGGCGATCGCTTTCTGAGCCTCCGCCTGCTTGGTAACGTCACAAAGCATGGTGACGCACTTCCCGTGGAAGTCAGAATCCATTTTTTCCTGCAGCGCCTTCAGCGTGTCCGGATTGATGTCGGTCGCCAGAACCTTAGCGCCCTCCTGCAGAAAGCGCAGCACCACTGCGCTGCCGATTCCGCCGGATGCCCCTGTGATCAGCGCGGTTTTGTTTTCAAAACGTTCCATAATAACGAAACTCCTTTCTCTTACTCCAAATTACTGATATTTCTTGGTCAGCTCCTGGAACTCATCATCGCACAGAGACCGCTTCTCCTGAATGGCCATGACCTTCACATCGTTCAGCAGGTCACGAACGGCCTCTTCCGGGACCTTGATCCCCATCTGCTCCAGCTTGGCTTCGATGGATTTTGCACCGCTCTTTTTGCCGATCAGGATTTCTCTTGTGGCCCCCACCAGCTCCGGCGCATAGGCCTCTGCAACGAAGGGCTCCTCCAGAACTCCGGCGACTACCATGCCAGACTCGTGGCTGAAGGAGTGGCGGCCTACCACCGGCTTATGCTTCTGCAAGGGGGTATTGGACAGCTTCTCTACCAGGCGGGATACTTCCACCAGCTTGGTGAGATCCACGCCCAGATCCTGGCCATAGAGCAGCTTCAGAGCCATCAGCGTTTCTTCCGTAGAAGTGTTGCCGGACCGCTCGCCCAAGCCGTTGATCGTAGTGGACACAACCTCAGCGCCGCCCTCAGCGCCGGCCAGCGTGCAGGCCACGGCAAGGCCGAAATCATTATGGCAGTGTACCTCCAGCCAAACCTTGTCCCCCAGAATCTCCTTGATATGGTGGGAAACATAACGAACCGCTTCCGGCTTTGCCGCGCCCACGGTATCAACCAGCCGCACACGGTCGATGGTGCCGCACTTTACCACTTCCTGCATGACACGATCCATAAAATCGGGATCGGCGCGCATGGTATCATAGGGGCTGAGGTTTACGTAAAGGCCCTTCTTCTTGGCATACTCGGTCAGGCGATACATGTTTGCGATGTAAGTTTCATCGTCCCATTTCAGCTTATACTTTCTCTGAAGGGTTCCGATGGGAAGGCTGATGGTCACACCCCAGACGCCGATATCAGCAGCCAGATCAAAGTCCTTTTCCAGTCCGCGCACGCACGCGGTGATACGGGAGTTGGTACAGCATTTGGTAATCTCTGCGATTGCGTCTGCGTCTTCCTGCGAGTTACAGGGCATTCCAGCCTCGATTTCGGGAATATGCATCTCGTCGAGCAGCTTTGCGATGGCCACCTTGTCCTCTTTGGTGAATACCACGCCGGCCTGCTGCTCGCCATCTCTCAGGGTGCAATCACAGAGCGTTAAGTTTTTATTGAATGAAATGTCTTTGACGACCTCCTCCTTCTGATTGAATGGGCTTAGATAAGTAGTTGGACGCATAAAAAGTTCAATCTCCTTCCAAAATTTGATTCTAAATGTACTGTATCATCCAAAACGTCATAAGTAAAATAACTATTTTTTTGAATTCCTATTACTTTTGGTTATCTTGTAGGTGGAACAAGCGCTGCCGCGCCAGTCATAACTAAAAGTTATTCCTGAATAAAAACCATGTATTTTACAGAATGGATGATTCGTAATAAAATTTGATTAAACTTAAGGAATCGGCAAACGCCTGATTTGGTAAATACGTCCTATTTCTCATCAGAAAAATTTTAAAGGAGATTTTATGTATGAACGCACTCATTATTGATCAGGTATCCGAGCATATTCAAAGCTTCCTTGAAAAGAAAGGCGCTCATGTTGACGTTGTGTTTCTCCCCTCTCATGACGAACTGAGAGACATCATCGGGAAATATGATCTTTTGGTTATGCGAGTTGATCCCCGTATTGATCAAGAAATTTTAGATGCCGCCAAAAATCTGAAAGCAATCACTGTGAGCGCGGTTGGTACCAATCATATTGATTTAGAGTACGCCAAGAGTAAAAACATCCAGGTAACAAATGCCCCTGGAATGAACAGCAATACCGTTGCCGAACTGACAATGTCTAAGATGCTGGATCTTGCCCGCAATACGATGCCTGCCAATGAGGCGGTGAAAAAGGAACATCGCTGGAATAAATACGTTTGGACGGGGATTGAGCTGAAGAACAAAACGCTTGGTATCATCGGCTATGGAAAGATTGGAAGCCGTGTCGGGCATTTTGCCAAAGCCTTCGATATGGACATTATTGCTTACGATCCCTATTTGTCTGCCGAGGAAATTGAAGGGAGAGGCGCAAAAAAGGTACCGTTAGATGAGTTACTTACCACTGCCGATGTTATTTCCATCCATATGCCCCTGACCCCTGAGACACGGGGGATGATTTCCTTCCGAGAGTTCGACCTCATGAAGAAGGGCGTTATCGTTCTGAATATGGCCAGAGGCGGAATTATGGATGAAGATGCGGCCTACCAAAGCCTGAAGTCCAAGAAGGTACGGGGGATCGGTGTTGACGTTATGGCCAGCGAGCTGGCGGGCGGGACTATGAAAGGTGAATCTATGGTGGATTCTCCCCTGTTTGAGTTCGACAATTTCATTGTCAGTCCCCATATTGGCGGCGGCGGAACCATTGATGGCCTAGACGTCCTTGGCGAATATGTCATTGATCGGATCTGCGATATCTTTGGTTATTCCCGGTAACTTAGTTTGGAATCGGACACATTGCAAAATCGTGCAAAAAACAACCGAGGCTGTAGCCCTGAAAAGGGTTCGCAACCTCGGTTGTTTGTGTTAGAGCTAATTTACAAAGAAAGTCAAACAGGATAGCGGACGAGAGCGGGGGATTTCTCCATGTGAGGCCTGGTGTTGGTCTTGCCGGTCTTTCAAGCCAAAGGAAACCCTCCAAGTCACGAAAGGCCAGAACTATGGCCATGCTCCAATTCTCTCCAAAAAATTCAGAAAACGCTGCAAATCAAAAGATTTACAGCGTTTTCGTGGAGCTGATGGTGGGAATCGAACCCACAACCTTCTCATTACGAGTGAGATGCTCTGCCATTGAGCCACATCAGCATATGAAATTTTATCCTCGTCCGATGGCAGCTACGAATCAGCTGCTCTGCCAACCGAGTCATACCAGTATCGTTTAAAAGCTGGATATTATTATATCTGTTAAAGGCCGTCCCGTCAAGAGGGGATTCCCTCTTCCTGGTTTCTTCTTTCCGGGGGCAGATTGTAATATGTATTTGGACAAGCGCTTCCCAGGTATTCTCGGGTCCGCTTGTCCAAATTTTTTATACAGGGGCAGGACCCCAGAAAGAGAGGCTCTATATGGGCAAGGAATTTACA
>Ga0129308_1001115_pt1 | contig 30977 bp, 28 predicted proteins | sample L827metagenome_FD_94440 | JGI IMG/M metagenome (GOLD analysis project Ga0129308, IMG submission 94440) | Ring-tailed lemur group fecal microbial communities from Wisconsin, USA - L827 metagenome | ecosystem: Host-associated > Mammals > Digestive system > Large intestine > Fecal | place: USA...
AGATTTTGTCATATGGCAAGGCAGACGACGAAAGCGGGCTGACGCCCTCTGAGGAGGATAACGCAGCCATATGGCAAAAGATTTGTCAGACGGTGTGCGTTAGTTTCCGAGGAGGTCTATTATTCTTCCTCTGATTAACATTTATATTATAACACAAATTCGATAAAAATAAAACCTTTTTTTATTAATTTTTATAAAAATCAGCGTTATTAACAAACTTAACTTATTATTTTTGTTAAATATTCCGTAAATTTCACCGCCAACGGGAGGGTAGCAACAGATATTATCGTTCCTGCGGTAAAAATTTCCGATGAGTATAAATAATTTTTTCCGAAGCGGAGACATTGAAGCGTACACATAGCCGCAGGAGGCGATGAAGCAGCCACTAAAACCGTTAGTACGACCTTTTCGCTGACCGGCAGAAACGACAGTCCGAGGGCGAGTATTACGGGAAGTATAACGAGCCGTATAAAACACGTTCGGTATACTCCGAGATTTTTTATCATATCTGCGACTTTGGTTTCAGCCATGCTGACCCCCGAAACTATCATTGCCATCGGCGTATTGAGTTCCGAAATATATGTAAGGACCTTTGCAGGCAGTTCGGGGAGCTTGAATTGAGTGAAAAACGCAATAAGTCCCAGAACTATGGCAATAACGGTGGGGGAGTAGAACACTTTTAAGACCTGCTTCATATCCCGTTCGCCTGTGAGGAGAATTATGCCGTGAGTCCACACAATGAGGTTAAACACGGTTATGAACGCGGTGAGGTAAAATACGCCCTCCATGCCGAACATCGCCCTTGCAAGGGGAATGCCCATGAAGCTGCAATTGGAGTATATCGCCGAAAAGCGTTCTATTGCCGTTTCCCTGCCCTCTTTTTTCGGGATAAGCAGATATGAAGCCAATATCATTACGGCAAACGCCGCAGCCGATAATCCGAAAGCTATAAGGAGATTTTTCACCAGTTCGCTTTGCAGTTCGGTTTGATATGACATGAAGATCACGACAGGGTTGACTACCTGAAGCACGAATTTTGACAGTTCTCTGTTGGCGGACGAGCTGATTATTTTGGTTTTACTGCAAAGAACGCCGACCAGCATGAGAAAAAGCATTATTACAGTTTGGTTTAAAATTATACCCGACATATTAAAACTCCCAAAAAATGCCGAAGCGACAGCCTCGGCAGTATTTTTTAGTCATTGGCTCTTAGTCAAAATTAACGGCTGCGTCAAGAAAATCGAACGTATCCGAGCTGCACTGAGGACAGTATTTCCAGCCCTCGCCTTTAAGCTTGGCAACGCACAGCCAACCTGTTCGTGTCGTTTTTTCGCCGTTGACCTTTAAAGTGAACTCCACTTCCACACGATAAGCCTTTTTAACATCGACGTTGTAGTTGTCCTCGTAAAAATTTTCAACTTTGTCCAGATTGCTTCCGCTGAGTTTTTCTTTTGCAAGTACTTCTGCCTTTACACGCTTTACACCGAGACCGTCCATAGCCGACTCGATAGCCTTGTCGTTCTTTTTGAGATAGTCTTTCCACGTCAGACCGTTGTCCTTAGCCTGTAGACGAAGCTCAGCCGCCGTGGACTCGGTATACATTGATTCGATAAGAAGCTCCGTGTCAGCTTTGCGAATGCCCTTAGCAAGCGTGGATATGGGCTTTTTATATGAGTTTACGGCGGAAACTATGCAGATCGCAATTACCATAACAAGAATAACGACCGCGGCAATGCAGATAAATTTAAAGATACTGCCTCTTTTTATGGGTTTGTCGGCAGTTTGTTCAACAGTACCGCTGAGAACGCCCGAGTTTTTTTCATAGTCTCCGAATTCGGCGCAGGTGCATTTGCCGTCCTCTCCCAGTTCCTTGCCGCAGAATTTACAATATGCCATAATATAAACCTCCAAAATATTTTTGTAACCACATAATAAAAATCTTCACCATGAAATAGTAATCAATCCGCCGAATAATCCTTAAAGGAAATATTCAAGTCAACAGAGCCTTCGATTCCGGGGACTGTGCCGGTGGAGCTGTACTGCCACATATCGTACTTATAATAAAAGCTCGGGAAATCCGTATATTCCGCCAACCAGAAGTCGTAATCCTTAATTCTGGGAAGATCGAGCTTATGGGTCGCCGTAGATGTGTTCTGATATATCATAGGCGTATATCCTGCCGACTTCACACGTTCGCAGAACGCAACGCAGCAGTCCGCCAAAGTCTCGACCGAAACAGTGTCTGTACGGGCGTGGTCGTCATATATCAGTTCCCAGTCGAAAACCACGGGATATGTAATGCTGTGACCTGCAATGGCGTTCAGAATGGCGTCGGCTTCCTCTATCGCTTCATCGGTATCGGTAGCCTGAGAGAAAAAGTATACGCCGATGTCAAGTCCTGCGGCTGATGCTCCGTCAAGATTTGTTAAAAGATTATTGTCAAGCGTGATAACACCTCCGCCGTAGGTGCGGTAGCCTGCCCTTATCATAGCGAAATCAACGCCCGATGATTTGACCTGTTCCCAGTCAATAACGCCCTGATGTTCGGAAATATCTATTCCGACCTTTGACGCAAGTCCGCCGCTGCCGACGTACTGCGCGTAACCCTTTTCGTTGAGCTTTATATCCTGCGGAGTTATCGTACTTGCAGGGACATCGCTGAAAACAGGTATAAAGGTTTCTCCCATAGTGTCATTGTGAGTGAGTATTTTTTTACCGTCAAGCTGGTAGAAAGTCTGTTCTTTGTCGATATACGGACGTATGCGGATATCCGTATTGGCGTTTGCCGGAACGGTGGCGTTGTATTTAACGGCAAGTAATACTGTTGAAACAGCAAGCCCTACGATTATAAAGCCTTCAAAAACTGCCAATGCTTTAAGTAAATTAACTTTGTTGATCTTCATTAAAAATGTCCTCCGAGTTGTGTTTTCTCTATTATAACACAAAAAGTACAAAATTGCAACAATTGCGGAGAGAATTTTCCGGAAATATTTTTTCGAGCGCAAAATTGCCTGCGGCGGCTCGCCGCTTATAACATAGATTTCGACTTTTGTAAACAGAATTTGCAAAAAAATTACGGAAATCAATTGCAGGGAATCAACGCTAAAAACCGTCTTGATTTTTTTAAAAGAAAATGCTATAATAATACACAGATTATAAATTTATGGAGGAAGTTATATGGATCTTGCAAGACTTGAAAAAAATCTGACCGATAATATAAAAGAAGCCCAGCTTAAACTCGGCTTCGATAATCGTCCCATGAGCCTGAATTACACGTCCGATTCGTTAAGGAGACTTATGGGCGCAGAACCCACAAACGGCGTAATGTCGCAATTTGCGGAATTTGCTTTTTCTCGTTTGGGAAAGCTTTCCTTTCGGGAAATAAAGGGCGGTATCTGCATAACGATACCTGCCGAGGGAACTTCTTATGTAAATAATTTGACGGGCTATGATTTTCTTGAAGAACTGATAAAAACGGTCGGCAGTCACGGTATTTTTATGGCGGACGTTATCGCCGTTTTTAAGCGATATTCCGATAACGCCGTTATAGAGGACAGCAAAGCGGAGGATTTTGATATTCTTGCATATTTCCCCGATAAACGTCCCGACGAGTATTTTTATTGTCTTACGGAAGAACCGTGTATCGGCGGCGGATGTCACGTCATATATCACAGATTTATACGTGAGGATTTTGAGGATTTATTTACTGATTGACCAAACAAAAGCCACGCAGACCCCTAAAGTTCCGCGCGGCTTTTATAATTAATAATTATAAGTATATGGTCGGATTAACCGAAATATCTCTTGAGAAGTCCCTCGAAAGCCTTGCCGTGGCGAGCCTCGTCCTTAGCCATTTCGTGAACCGTATCATGGATAGCGTCAAGGTTCAGTTCCTTAGCTCTCTTAGCGAGATCGAGCTTGCCCTGAGTTGCGCCGTGTTCTGCTGCAACTCTCTTTTCAAGGTTTTCCTTTGTTGAAGCGGAAACAACATCTCCGAGCAGTTCCGCAAACTTAGCGGCGTGTTCTGCCTCCTCGTAAGCTGCCTTTTCCCAATAAAGACCGATCTCGGGATAACCCTCTCTGTGAGCTACTCTTGCCATAGCAAGGTACATGCCGACCTCTGTGCATTCGCCCGAGAAGTTAGCTTTAAGACCCTCGATGATCTCGGTATCTGTTACCGCCTTTGCGATACCTACCTCATGCTCGCAAGCGAAAGTGAGCTTGCCGTCCTCTTTCTTTTCGATGAACTTAGAGCCGGGAACGCCGCACTGAGGGCATTTTTCGGGAGCTGAATCTCCTTCGTGAACGTAACCGCATACGGGACATACATATTTAGCCATAATAAAAACCTCCATTTTTTGTTCGGGTCGATTCAAGACCCTGTACTTCATAATAATTCATAATAAACAGCTGCCGATTTTTTCAGCGGCTGTGATTATACGCTGTGTTTAACTCTGTCACGTTCCTCTGCGCGCTTGCCGTTGTTGAAGCGGTCGAGAGTGCCGACAAGATAGCCTGTGATACGGCGTACACGGTCGAAAGGGATATCCGCAAAGTCGAATTTAAGGTCAACGTAATCGCCGTCTGCCTTGACTGTCATTTCTCTGATAGTTCTGTCGGGATATTTTTTCATTCCGTAGTCGATGTATGCGTCTATCTCCTGCTGTGGGAGCTTTTCGCCTATGATATTTACTTTCATATGATCTGCCTCCTTAGAGCCTGTTCAGAATCTCCGCGGTATCGTCTTGTATCGTAAATTTGATTTGTACAAATCGTCAGCCGAGGGCTTGACTTTTTATGTATTTTATTGTATCATAATATTATAAAAAAATCTGTTGCAATTGCAACAAAGGAGTGATTTTATGTTACCCGAGGATAACATTTTATTTAAAGGTATTGACAAGGAGAACTGCCGCAGAATGATCGAGTGCTTCAATGCGGAGGTGAAAAAATTCCGCGCAGGGAGCTGTATCGCCGACTGCACGGTGCAGGGGGACAAGATAGGCATAATACTTAGCGGCTGTGCGGACGTGGTTCGCTACGATGTAAACGGAGTGCGGACGATAATCGAAAACTTAGGGGAGCAGGGGATATTCGGAGAATTTTTCACCTACCCTGCCTCCAAACGGAGCTACACTGAAATAGTTGCGGAAAAGGACTGCGAGATATTTTTTGTACGCCGTTCGGAGCTTGTGAAACGCTGTGAAAAGGCGTGTCGCTGTCATTCGATGGTCGTAGAGAATATGCTGGAGCTTATGACGGAAAAAGCGGTATCCCTGAGCGAGCGTATAGAAGTTCTGAGCCAGCGCACAATAGAGGGAAAGCTTATCAGCTTTCTGCAAATAACCGAGGATAAAACAGCCGAGGGGAAAACTCCCCGTATACCTTTTTCCACGACTGCGCTTTCGGACTATCTGTGCGTGAACCGAAGCGCATTGCAAAGAGAGATAGCAAAGCTGAAAAAAACGGGCGTTCTGACAATTTCCAAGCGGAAATTCAGACTTTCGGTGAATCCTGAAAATTCAATTGACATATAGCGGCGTGTCGTGTCCCTACATCGGGGAATATTTATTTGATTGAAAAATTTTTCCGCGCCTGTTGCATTTTCAGGACTTTTATGATATAATTATTATTATCATTAATAAAACGCATTTATTGAAGAAAGGAAAAATTATGATCTGGGAATTTATTAAATCTTTTATTCTCGGCGTTGTCGAGGGTATAACAGAATGGCTGCCCGTCAGCAGTACGGGACATCTCATTCTTGTGGACGAATTTTTGCAGTTGAAAGTCAGCGATGATACGGAAATAAACGACTCTTTTATCAGTATGTTCAATGTTGTGATACAACTTGGAGCTATAATGGCTGTAGTAGTTATCTTCTGGAAAAAGCTGTTCCCGTTCGGCAGGAAAAACAACGCTCACCCGTTTAAGCAGGAGGGCGTGGGCGCATACATAAAAGTGGACATAATGCAGATGTGGTTTAAGGTGCTTGTTGCATGTATTCCTGCGGCGGTCATCGGTCTTATTCTGGACGATTGGATCGACGAGCATTTCTATAATCCGTGGGTGGTTGCGATAGCTCTTATCGTGTTCGGCGTGGCGTTTATCGTTATTGAAAATCGCAATAAACATACTAAAGCGAAGATAAATTCCATAGATGAGCTTACCTATAGATCGGCTCTGATAATCGGCGGATTTCAGCTTATAGCGGCTCTTTTCCCCGGAACGTCCAGATCGGGTTCGACCATTGTCGGTGCATTGATGATAGGAATTTCGAGAACCGTTGCGGCGGAGTTCACCTTTTATCTTGCAGTTCCCGTAATGTTCGGAGCAAGTCTGTTGAAGCTTATAAAATACGACGGCGGATTCACGGGTACGCAGATCGGAATACTTGCAGTCGGTATGATAGTTGCCTTTGCAGTTTCTATTTTTGTTATCAAATTCCTTATGGACTACATCAAGAAGCACGATTTCAAGGTGTTCGGTTGGTACAGAATCGTACTCGGCGCACTGGTTCTCGGTTACTTTGCATTGGTTAAATAATAATCACAATAATCAGGCGGACAAGAAATTGTCCGCTTTTTTATAAAAACTATTGCAAAATAATGAAATATTTGTTATAATTAGAGTGCCAATAAACAAAAGCGAGGTTTTATGAAAATGAATAAAATACTTGACTGGAATAAATATATGAAACTTGCTGCCGAAACTGTCGCAGAGGGAATTGTCATGCTTAAAAACGACAATTCCGCTCTGCCGCTGAAAAAGGACGAGACTGTCTCGGTTTTCGGACGCATACAGCTCCACTACTACAAAAGCGGCACAGGCTCGGGGGGAATGGTGAACGTTTCAAAGGTCACGGGCATAGTTGACGGACTTCTTGAAGCGGGCGTAAAGCTGAACGAGGAGCTTCTGAACGTTTACAAGGAATGGGACGAAAAAAATCCTTACGACCTCGGCTCGGGCTGGGGAGCAGAACCGTGGTCGCAGAAAGAAATGCCACTTACCGACGAAACGGTGAACAAAGCCGCCGAAACAGGCAGCATCGCCATTGTCATAATCGGCAGAACAGCAGGCGAGGAACAGGAGGTCACACTGAAAGAGGGTTCTTACCTGATGACCGAGCTTGAAAAGGACATGCTGACGAAAGTTCGCAGAGCCTTTGAAAAAGTGGTCGTGCTTCTGAACGTCGGCGGACTTATCGACATTGAATTTATTGAAAGTCTCGGCGTTGATTCTCTGCTTTATGTATGGCAGGGCGGAATGACGGGCGGCACGGGTACTGCAATGGTTCTTACGGGCGAAGTATCGCCGTCGGGAAAGCTTCCCGATACCATTGCATACAGTATCGAGGACTATCCGTCTCACCCTTATTTTGGCGATTTGAAGCGGAATTTCTACGTTGAGGATATTTACGTGGGCTACAGATATTTCGATACGTTCGCTCCCGAAAAAGTGCGTTATCCATTTGGCTATGGACTTTCCTACACGACCTTTGATAAATACGTTGTTACTTCCGCTATTTTTACTAAAAACAGAAACGGAGCAAGATTTGAAGTCTGCGTTAAAAATACGGGAAAATACAGCGGAAAAGAAGTCGTTATGGTATACGTTGAAAAGCCGCAGGGGAAACTCGGTCAGCCGAAAAAAGTTCTCTGCGGATTTGAGAAAACCAAAACTCTTGCTCCGAATGAAACTCAGAAACTTACGATAGATATTTGGTTAGACGATTTAGCTACTTACGACGATACGGGCGTTACGGGTCATAAAAATTGCTGGGTACTTGAAAAGGGCGAATATGTTTTTTATATTGAAAAATCAAAAAGGACATTAAGCTGTAATATTGAGGTAGGCGAAACAAAAGAGGTCAGAAAATGCAGTCAGGCTCTCGCACCCATTGAGCCTTTCAAGCGTATGGCAAATCACGGCGGACTTGTATTTGAGGACGTTCCGCTCAGCGAAGTTGACGAACCTGCAAGACGAGTTGAAAATCTCCCCGAAGAACTTGAATACACGGGCGACAGAGGCATAAAGCTTGCGGACGTTTATTCGGGTGCGAACACTATGGACGAGTTTATCGCTCAGCTTTCGGACGAGGAGCTTTCCTGCATTATACGCGGCGAGGGAATGGGAAGTCCGAGAGTTACGGCAGGTACTGCTTCGGCGTTCGGCGGAGTTGCGGACTGCCTTACAAAATACGGCATACCTGCGGCTTGCTGTTCGGACGGTCCTTCCGGAATGCGTCTCGACTGCGGCACAAAGGCGTTCAGTCTGCCTAACGGAACGATGATAGCCTCCACCTTTAATAAAGAGCTTGCGGAGGAGCTTTTCGAGCTTATGGGACTTGAAATGGCAGCCAATAAGGTAGACTGTCTGCTCGGTCCGGGCATGAACATTCACCGCCACCCTTTGAACGGACGTAATTTCGAGTATTTTTCGGAAGACCCGTACCTCACGGGAACTATGGCGGCGGCTGAACTGAGAGGACTTCACAAGTCGGGCGTTACGGGTACGGTCAAGCATTTCTGCGGCAATAATCAGGAGACTAACCGTCACTTCATAGATACCGCAGCTTCTGAAAGAGCCTTGCGTGAAATATACCTTAAAGGCTTTGAAATTGCCGTAAAACAGGGAAATGCCGACAGTATTATGACGACCTACGGAAAGGTGAACGGCGTGTGGACTGCCGGAAACTTCGACCTGAATACAATGATTTTACGCAATGAATGGGGATTCTCGGGAATTACCATGACCGACTGGTGGGCAAATATCAACCGCCGCGGACAAAATGCCGATAAGACCGATTTTGCTGCAATGGCAATGGCGCAGAACGACCTGTACATGGTGTGCGCCGACGGCGGAAAAAACGGCGACAATACTCTTAAAAGCCTTGAAAACGGCGATCTGAAGCGGTGCGAGCTTCAAAGGAACGCTAAAAATATCTGTAAGTTTCTTCTCGGGACAAACGCCTTTAAGCGGACGGTCGGAGCAGCCGATACGGTGGAAATAATCAATCGTCCCGAGGAGGATATTTCCTCGGACGAGCCTGTTGTTTTCTATGAAATGGACGATAAGTTCACCTTGGATATAAGCGATGTAAAGTCGGAAAAGGGAAAAAATTACAGCTTTGCTTTGACGGTCAATAATCCCGGCTGGTATAAGGTCACGGTCACAGCTTCGTCCGAACAGAGCGAGCTTGCGCAGATACCCGTCACACTTTTCACTATGGGAACGGCAAACGCCGTATTCACATGGAACGGAACAGGCGGCAAAGCGGTCTCTTATTCAAACGAGATTCCCATGTTTTCGCATTTTACGGCAGTACGGCTGTACTTTGCGCAGAACGGTCTTGACATGATAAGTATTTCTTTTGAAAAGACCGCAAGAACGGACAGACCTATGGACGCAGGAGAGTTTTAATAATGAACATACAGATTTTCGGCACAAAAAAGTGCTTCGATACGAAAAAAGCCGAGCGTTATTTCAAGGAGCGCAACATAAAAGTCCAGTTTATAGACATGAAAGAAAAGGGCATGAGCAGGGGAGAGTTTACTTCGGTAATGCAGGCTGTCGGAGGGATAGGTTCTATGATAAACGATAAGGCTAAGGATAAGGAAACGCTTACCCTTATGAAATATCTTTCGGACAGCGACCGTGAGGAAAAACTTTTTGAGAATCAGCAGCTTATAAAAACTCCCATTGTGCGAAACGGTAAAAAAGCGGCTGTCGGTTACTGTCCCGAGGTATGGAAAAGCTGGGAATCCGAGCAATAACTCAGGCAGGGTACAAGTTAAAAATTAGAAGATAAAAATATTTTCTTGCATTGTTCGGGAAAATATGTTATAAGCGGCGAGCCGCCGCAGCCAATTCACGTTACCACTCGCAAGCTCGTTAATTTTGTGAAACACAAATTTTTTCCGCGACTATTGCATTTTTGAAGCTAATATGATATAAGCAGCGTGTCGCTGCACCCAATTCACGCTAAAAAATTATTAAACGAAAAATCCTTCCGCGCCTGTTGCAATTTTTCGATTAATATGATATAATTAAATATACCGAGAAATTTCGGCAATGATATAGGTAATAAGTTCAGGCAACCTCTGAGATAGGCTGCTTTCAGACTTGTTATCGAAAGGAGTTATAATATGGGTCTTATAAAGGCAGTTCTTACGGGAACAGGCTCGGCGTTTGCAGACCAGTGGAAGGAATTTTTCTGCTGCGATGCTATTCCGACTTCAACGCTCGTTGTCAAGGGTTATAAAAGGACAGGTAAAAAGTCCTCCAATACAAAGGGCAGCGACAATATTATCACAAACGGCAGCGTTATAGTTGTTAATGAAGGTCAGTGCATGATAATCGTCGATCAGGGACAGGTCGTTGAAATATGCGCAGTTCCCGGCGAATACACTTACGATATGTCCACAGAGCCGAGTATTTTTGCAGGAAGTCTCGGCAGCGGAATTAAGGACACCTTCAAAGCTATCGGCAAGCGTATTTCATTCGGCGGCGATACGGGTCACGATCAGCGTATCTATTACTTTAATATAAAGGAAATAACCGATAATAAATTCGGAACTTCTCAGCCTGTTCCGTTCCGTGTGAGCTATGCCGATCTGGGCAGAAGCTTTACCGTCGGACTTCGCTGCAACGGCATTTATTCCTATAAGATCGCAGACCCTATGAAGTTTTATACAAACGTCTGCGGAAATGTTACGACGGTTTACAGCCGTGAACAGCTTGACAACACGCTTTACAGCGAGTTTATGAATCAGCTTCAGCCTGCATTCGCCACGCTCTCGTCGCTTGTGACATACGATCAGCTCCCGAATAATACAGTAGCTATCACAAACGCCATGAAAGAAGTCCTGAAAAAGGAATGGCTGGAGGACAGGGGAATCGAGATATGCAAGGTCGCTATCCGTTCCGTTTCCATTCCCAAGGAGGACGAGGACAGGATAAAGAAGTACGAAGATCTCGCATGGAACAGAGATCCCCTCAACGCTGCCGCAAAAATGGTCGAAGCTCAGAACGAGGCTATGGTCAAGGCTGCGGATAACAAGGGCGGTGCGGCTATGGGCTTTTTCGGTATGAATATGGCTCAGCAGGCAGGCGGACTTAATACTCAGAATCTTTACTCCATGGGAGCTAAGCAGTCTCAGGACGGCAGCTGGAAATGCTCCTGCGGAACTTCAAATACAGGAAAATTCTGTGCAAACTGCGGCAAAGCAAAGCCCGATGACGGCAGCTGGAAGTGTTCGTGCGGTCAGATGAATACTTCAAAGTTCTGTTCAAACTGCGGTAAGCCCAAGCCTGCGGAAAACGGCTGGACTTGTTCATGCGGCGCGGTAAATAAGGGAAAATTCTGTGCCGAATGCGGCAAACCGAAGCCTGCCGGAGCGCCGCTTTACAAGTGCGACAAGTGCGGCTGGGAGCCTGCCGACCCTTATGATCCTCCGAAATTCTGCGCAGAATGCGGAGACCCGTTCGGCGACGAGGATATAGTAAAATAATTAAAATATAATTCGGAGGTTCTTATGTGTGGAATAGTTGGATTTACGGGAGATCATCAGGCTGCCCCCATTCTGCTTGACGGTCTGTCAAAGCTTGAATACAGAGGATATGATTCGGCAGGAATTGCCGTTCGCAACGGTTCTGAGCCTGTGACCGTCATCAAGGCTAAGGGCAAGCTTGAAGTTCTTAAAAAAATGACAAACGACGGCGAGGCTGTCAAAGGAAGCTGCGGTATCGGACATACCCGTTGGGCAACTCACGGCGAGCCGTCTACCCTTAACGCTCACCCCCACGCAAGCGACGATGAAAACGTTGTTGCCGTTCATAACGGCATTATCGAGAATTATCAGGAGCTTAGAGAAAAGCTGATGAAAAGCGGCTACAGCTTTAATTCCCAGACTGATACCGAGGTCGCTGTAAAGCTGATAGACTATTATTATAAAAAGTACGGTCAGGGTCCTGTGGATTCGATTGCCCGTGCAATGATACGTATAAGAGGTTCTTACGCTCTCTGCGTTATGTTCGGCGATCACCCCGGAGAGATATACACCGCCCGTAAGGACAGTCCCATGATAATAGGCATAACGGGCGGCGAGACTTATGTTGCATCGGACGTTCCTGCTGTACTGAAATATACCAGAAGCGTTTATTACATCGGCAACATGGAGATCGCAAAGCTCGAAAAGGGAAACGCGACTTTTTACAATATTGACCGTGAGGAAATAGAAAAAGAGCTTGTTGAGATAAAGTGGGACGCCGAGGCTGCCGAAAAAGGCGGATATGAGCATTTCATGCTCAAAGAGATACACGAGCAGCCCAAGGTCATCAAGGATACTATAAATTCCGTTGTCAAGGACGGCAGGATAGATTTTGGCGAACACGGTCTTACCGACGAGGAAATGAAAGAAATTCAGCAGATATATATAGTGGCATGCGGTTCGGCTTATCATGTCGGAATGGCGGTGCAGTACGTTATCGAGGAATTTACTTCAATTGCGGTTCGCGTTGAGCTTGCTTCGGAGTTCCGTTACAGAAAAATGAAGCTTGCCAAAAACAGTCTTGTAATTATCGTAAGTCAGTCGGGAGAAACGGCGGACAGTCTTGCCGCGCTCCGAATGGCAAAAGATATGGGCGTAAAGACGTTCGGTATCGTGAACGTTGTAGGCTCGTCCATCGCCCGTGAGGCGGACAGCGTGTTCTATACGCTTGCAGGTCCTGAAATTTCCGTTGCGACTACCAAAGCGTACAGCACTCAGCTTATTGCCGGTTATCTTCTTGCAATGCAGTTTGCTCTTGCAAGGGGCGAAATGGAGCAGGCGACTTATGACGAGCTGCTTGCCGAGATGAATACGCTCCCCGAAAAAATAGAGAAGATATTGGAGGATAAGGAGCGTATCCAGTGGTATGCAAACAAGCTTGCAGGCTGTAAGGACGCATTCTTTATCGGCAGAGGAATAGACTATGCTATCGGACTCGAGGGCAGTCTTAAAATGAAAGAGATAAGCTATATTCATTCCGAGGCATATGCGGCAGGTGAGTTGAAGCACGGTCCTATCAGCCTTATCGAGGACAAAATGCCCGTTATCGGAATCCTTACTCAGCCCGATCTTTACGAAAAGACAGTCAGCAATATGGTCGAGGTAAAGAGCAGGGGAGCGTCGCTCATGGGACTTACCGAGTACGGCAATTACGGCATGGAGGATCTTGCGGACTTCACCGTGTACATTCCTAAGACAGACCCCCATTTTGCAGGAAGTCTTTCGGTAATTCCGCTTCAGCTTCTTGGTTACTATGTTTCTGTCGCTAAGGGATATGATGTCGATAAGCCGAGAAATCTTGCTAAAAGCGTTACTGTAGAATAAATCTGTTTATTATAAAACGCCCTCTATTGCAGGGCGTTTGCTTTTTTGGGAATTACTATCCACAATTTAGTTGGATATTGTTTCTCGTATCTTTTGCCAAAAGGTAAACTCTTGAACCCTATATCGTAAATTCTCCTGCATAAAGCCCCAAAAAATATGGATTCGGATTTATATGGCAGGCTTTATGCAGGAAAATTTACGACAACAGAGATTCCAAAGGGGTCACCCCTTTGGCAGGGGGTGTGGGGGACAGAGTCCCCCACTAAAGTTGTAGACAGTGTTTTCGGAACAAGAAAATCCCGTCAGAGCTGCGGTAAATCGTGCTTTGACGGGATATTTTTATTTAAACACCAAAATCAATACCTGAGAAACTATAACTACAGATATAAGAGCGACAGGGTAAGTCGCAGCGTAAGCGGAGGCAACGTCCTCAGTGCCTGCCGTGCTGATGAGCGTACCCAGTGCAGGAGTGGACGTCATGCCGCCCGTGATAGAGCCGAGGTTGTTCAGCAGACTAAGTTTAAGCACGTACTTAGCAAAGAGGAAACCTAATATCATAGGTACGACAGTCATTATCATGCCGTAGAGGAAGTATACAGGCTCGAAATATTCGGCAAATCTTGCTCCGCCTGATATGCCTGCGCCGATGAGGAACATAACAAGTCCGAATTCACGGAACACCTTTAGCGTAGAATCCTTCGGCATGATGCTGATTTTTCCGATATGACCGATATGACCGAAAATAAGCGCAACGAGCAGACAGCCGCCCGTAGTTGAAAGTGAAAAATTACCTATCTTGAATGCGCCGACGATTATTCCGATAAGAGCCGCCGCACCGAAAGGCATGATACCGAAGCCGTCCATTTCAAGCAGTTTGCCCTTAACAGTCTTTTTATCGCTTTTGGAATCAATATTTGCAAGAAGCTTGCGTTCCTCCGCCATATTAGCTTTGAGCATTTTCGGGATTATCTGAACGAAGAACACAACTCCCAGAACACCGAAGATATAGGCGATTCCGTAGCCTACCGAAACAGCGTCAACATAATCCTTTGCCGCTTCTTTTGCTGCCGAGAATCCCGGCGTACTTGTAAGCGCGCCTGAAAGGATACCCGTAAGGAGCGCAGTAAATTCGCCGCTTTCAAGGTCTGTGAAATTGCGACCCACAAGAATGCAGCCTGCGCAGGCAAGTCCGCCGCTTAAAATAATTATAACTGCGAGTACAACATATGATTTGAAATTCTTTTTAAAATTGCCGAAGAAGTTCGGACCCGCTATGAACCCTACCGCCGTGACGAACAGGATTAGTCCGATATTATCAATAATTTTCAGCGCAGACGACACGAACGTTTCCGTATTGACGACGCTGCCTGCTTCGTCCTTCCATTCGACGAAAAGCTGTGCCGACAGATCGTCGTAAAAAAGGCAGCCGTAAAGCAGCGCAACAAGGAATACTCCTGCTGTGCCGAGGGATATGCCCTTTATCTCGATTCTTCCTAAAATATAACCTAACGAAATTATTCCCATGACCGAGAATAAAAGAAAGGAAACGGCTTTGACAGAAAGAATACCGCCAAATAGTTCCATTTTTATCACTCTTTCTTAATTACAAATTGCAGGGACGTCAAAGATACTCGCCGCTATTGCAAAATATACAGTAATGCCGACATAAAATCCGTCTGTCTGCGTCATCTTCCTCACCATACAACAAGTATGCTTTCGTCATCTTCCTTGACATACGAATTTTCTGTTCAGCATTCTTTGTATATTTTGCAATAGCGGCGAGTATAAAAGGCGTCCCTTGAAAATATTTTTAAAGATTATTACTTTCTTGCGTAATGGGGCAGCAGCATGGGAGAAACCGTATCTCCTGCAACTCCTGCTTCTGCAAGCTCCTTGTTGAATTTTTCGATATGCGCAAGGGTGAGCTTTTCGGGAACAGGCATATCCTTAGCCTTTGCAGCCGCATTCTTGCCTGCATCTCTGCCGAATACGATAACGTCAAGGAGTGAATTGCCCATAAGACGGTTTCTGCCGTGAATACCGCCTGCGACCTCGCCTGCCGCATACAGATTTTCAACGTCTGTAGAGCAGTCAACCGAGATATTAAGTCCGCCGTTCTGGTAGTGAAGCGTAGGATAAACGAGTATCGGCTCTTTGCGTATGTCAATGCCGTACTTGCCGAACATACGCATCATGGCAGGTATTCTTTTCTCGATAGTACCCTCGCCGTGCTTATATTCGATCATAGGCGTGTCGAGCCATACAGCCTTTCCGAGAGGAGTTTCAACGCCCTTGCCGCGTTCCGAGCATTCACGTATAATTGAAGCCGCAGTTACGTCACGAGTTTCAAGCGGGTGCATGAATACTTCGCCGTCAATATTCACAAGCTTTGCTCCGAGTGAGCGGACTTTCTCCGTAACAAGCGCACCGAAGATCTGTTCGGGATAGCCTGTGCCTGTGGGGTGATACTGGAGAGTATCGGCATAAAGCAGACCTGCGCCGACACGGTAGCCGAGGATAAGTCCGTCCGCAGTTGCTCCGTAGTGATTCGACGTCGGGAATCCCTGATAGTGCAGACGTCCTGCGCCGCCCGTAGCGATAATAACGGTCTTTGCACGGGCAACGAGCAGTTCCTTAGTTTCCATGTTCATGAGGACTGCGCCTGCCGCTTTGCCGTTTTCGTCAAGAATTATCTCGATAGCAGCCGTGAAGTCGATAACGGGTATACCCCTGTTAAGCACTTCGTCTCTGAGTGTACGCATGATCTCCGCGCCTGAATAATCCTTTGCGGCGTGCATTCTCTTTCTTGAAGTACCGCCGCCGTGGGTAGTCACCATTGTGCCGTCGGGTTCTTTATCAAACTCAACGCCCAGCTTATTGAGCCAGAGAATAGCTTCGGGAGCTTTTGTAACAAGGTTCTTTACAAGCTCGGGTTTAGCGGCAAAGTGACCGCCTCCGAAAGCGTCTATGTAATGGATAGCAGGGGAATCGTTAGGCTTGTCGGCAGCCTGTATACCGCCCTCAGCCATCATTGTGTTTGCGTCGCCGATACGAAGCTTGGTAACTATCATAGCCTTTACGCCTGCTTCGTCGGCTTCAATGGCAGCTGAAGCGCCTGCTCCGCCGCCGCCGATTATCAGAACGTCCGTTTCATAGTCGGGAGCGGAAAGATCGACGTCATTGGCGGAGATCCTGCTCTTGCCCTGCAAAAGCTCCGCAAGCTGTGAGGGAACTTTTTCGCCTTTGTTTACGCCTGCGGAAAGCACGGTAAACTCGTCTTGCTTATAATCGGGGTGAAAAGCGGCAAGGAGCGTGTCCTTTTCCTCCGCAGTCATTCTTCTCGGCTCTAAATCGGCGTTTGCGGCTCTTTTTTCCGCGACCTTTTTTGCCAGCTCATTAAGCTTTTCGATTTTATACATTGCCTGCTCCTCCTTACTTCTCGATCTCTCGTGTATTGTAAAGCTCCTTGATCTCGTCAATGGGCTTCTGCATCAGGCTTTCGATAAGCTCCTCGAAAGTACCGTCGTTGATCTCCTTTACACGATCTTTGAGGTGACCGCATTCGGGGGCAAGGTATTTTCCGTTAAGACGGCGCGCAAGCATAGCTACCTGTGGGTGTGAAATACCTGCCGGACAGCGTGACGAGCATACGCCGCACATTACGCAGTCAAAGCTTTCCTCGGCACATTTTTCGTATTCGCCTCTCTGAGCGTATGCGATGTACTGCATAACGTTAAGCTCCTGAGTACACGCCTTAGTACAGGCGTTGCAGCCGATACATGCGTATATCTCGGGATAAAGCTGCATCATTATCTGTTCGGTGGGCTTTATGTTTTCGATGTTGTAGACCTGCTTGACAAGCGGAAAGAAAGGAAGCGTGGCAACGTACATTCCCTCCTGAACCTCAGTCTGACATGCAAGACATGCGTTAAGCTGCTGCTGTCCTTTGATTCGGTATATAGTGGCGCATGCTCCGCAGAAACCGTTACGGCAGCCGCAGCCGCGTACAAGCTCATAACCTGCATATTCCATAGCTGTCATGATAGTCAGTCCTGCCGGAACGCTGTATTTTTTGCCGAACAGGTAGACATTAACCATATTATCCATGCTTAAACTCCTTTTTAAAAGTTGTACTGATCAATATTCATCGGGAAGCGCGTCAAGCTGATCGAAACGGAACACAGGTCCGTCCTTGCAGACGTACTTATCGCCGATATTGCAGCGTCCGCACTTGCCGACGCCGCACTTCATGCGAAGCTCCATAGTGGTATATACCTGAGTGTCGGTGAAGCCGAGTTCCTTTAGACCTGCAAGAGTAAACTTTATCATTATAGGCGGACCGCATACAAGAACGGTCTTGTTTGTTGAGGGATTCAGCTCCTTGACGTAATTCGGAACGAAGCCCACATGACCGTCCCAACCCTCCTGCGGATTGTCGATGGTGAGGTTTACCTCTATATTGGGGTCGGCAGTCCATTCGTCGATTATTTCCTTATAGTCAACGAGATCGTCCTTTGAACGAGAGCCGTAGACGATCTGAACGTCGCCGTAATCGGCTCTTTTGTCGCGCACGTAATTTATAACGGAGCGGAGGGGCGCAAGACCGATACCGCCTGCCACAAAAAGCAGATCCTTGCCTTTCAGCTCTGTGTCAACGGGAAAATAATTGCCGTAAGGACCTCTTATCGTGATCTGCTGACCCACGTCCATAGCATGGAGCCACGTAGTAAGACAGCCGCATTTTTTTATGCTGAACTCCATAAATTCCTTGTTTGTGGGTGACGAGGTAATGGAGAACATGCCCTCGCCAACACCGGGGATAGAAAGCATAGCGCATTGACCGGGCATATGCTCGAAAACCTTGCCGCCGTCGAGGGCGTTTACTCTGAATGTTTTGACATCGGGGGTATCCTGACGTATATCCGTAACCACTCCGATGAGCGGTATTAAAGTATCATTATTCATCACTTATCCTCCAACGCTTTCATAACCTTAACGATATTCATGGATATAGGGCATTTCGACAAGCAGCGTCCGCAGCCCACGCAGCCGAATTCGCCGTCGTTGTTTGCAGGGAAGTACACAAGCTTGTGCATGAAACGCTGTCTGAACCGTTCAAGCTGCGAGTTTCTGGAATTTCCGTGAGCCATTTTCGTAAAATCGGAATACATGCAGGAATCCCAGCAGCGGAAACGCTTTATGCCGTTTCCTGTGTCAAAGTCGCGTATATCGTAGCATTGACATGTGGGGCATACGAAAGTGCATGTGCCGCATCCGAAACAGGATTCCGAAAGCTCCGCCCATTTGTCGGAATTGAAATGCTCCATAAGTCTTTCGCCGCCGAAAGAATCCGTTGAAAGACCTGCAAGGGGGAGCTTTTTCATGATATTTCTTGCATTCTCCTGAACCTCCGCAAGCTTTGAAGCGTCGCCGTCTTCGAGCATATCGGAAACGGAAGCGACAAAAGCCTCTCCTTTCGGGGTATTATCGAGGAAGAAATAATTCTCTCCGTCAAAGAATACCGAAACGTCGCCGCCCGGAACAGTGGGGTCGATGCCGAAAGTCGTGCAGAAGCAGGTCTCGGCAGGACGTGTGCATGCCATAGTTACGATAGTACCGTGGTCGCGGCGGTTTTTATAGAAGCTGTCAACGGGTTCTGAAAGGAACACCTTGTCGAGTATCCCGAAGCTGCGAGCGTCGCAGGCGCGTACTCCGAATACGACGAAATCCTCGTTTTCCTTACGAATGTCCTTGACCTCTATGGTCTTGCCGTTCATTTTAAATTCCGCAAGGTTTTCGGTCTGCGGAAAGAAGAAATCCTTTGCGCTGCGTACCGTATTCAGAGCCTTGCTCATAGTCATTCCGCTTTCGTATTTTTTGTACTCGGAAACGTTCGGTTCGCGGTCAACGGGGATATACAAGGTCTGTTTTTCGGCTATCCTGTCAAAAAGCGCGTTTAAATTTGAAGCAGAAATTTTAAGCATTATTCAGCGCCCCTTTCATGAACGACAGACGGTTCGCAGTCGTCCGTTCTGTAATCGGTAAGAGGAGCTTTGGAGGTCGTGTCCGCTCCTGCCTGATATTCACCGTAAAGGCAGTTTATATCCTTGATGAACTTTCTGTTGAGCAGGTGCAGCGGAATATTCTGCGGACACACTCTCGAACATTCTCCGCAGTCGGTACATCTTCCTGCTACATGGAACGCGCGGATAATGTGGAACATATTCTCCTCAAAGGAATCGGCAGCCGCTTTCTGGTCTATGCCCGACTTTGGATTATCGAACACGCAGTTTTCGCACGTACATGCAGGACAGACGTTGCGGCAGGCGTTACAGCGGATACATCTGGAAAGCTCGCCCCTCCAGAAGTCGTAACGCTCCTGAGCGGTCATATTTTCAAGCTTTTCCACCATATCGAAGCGGTTTGAATCGAGAACGTCCCCGTCCTCTCCGATAAGCTCGTCATATACAACGTGCTTTTTGCTCTTGCAGCTTTCGCACTTTACGCTTATCGCCTCGTAGAAAGGCATTGTCTCAACACCGTAGATAGTCTCGATCTTCAGGGTAAAGTCCTCGTTTTTGACGTTGGTGATACCCGTGATGCCCTTTGCCTTTATCTTCTCAATATCTATCTTAGGACCTCCGGGAATGCCGATAACATAGACGTTCTCACGGATTATTCTGTGTTCCTTGACAAGCTGATTGAAGCTGTATGTATCGCAGGGTTTGAGCAGGGCAAGAATTTTTCCCTCTTTCCGTGATTCTTTGATAAGATATTTTGACTGATTAGCCTGAGTAAAGTCATTGTAAACAAAGTCCCTGTCGATCTCCTCCGCCGTTTCAAAAACAGCAGGAGTCGTATCGTAAGCAAATTCGCCCTTTTTCCAGCCCATAACACGGTTTACAGTGCCGTCTGCAAGGAGTTCCTTTGCTCTTTTTATCATTGCTTCCTGCATCGTAAATCCTCCAATCTTCGATTAGGACCGAGCTTTTTAACGTCCTCGACGAATTGATTCATTACAGCCGCAAACTTCGCTCCCTCGGCTGCCGAGACCCATTCAAGACGTGTTCTGTTGCGCTCGATACCGAGAAAATCAAGCATACTGTAAAGAAGCGTTATTCTTCTTCTTGTGAAATAATTTCCCGAAGTGTAGTGACAGTCTCCGGGGTGACAGCCGCAGATGATAACGCCGTCCGCACCTCTCTGAAAGGCTCGGAGAATAAACATCGGATTCACTCTGCATGAGCAGGGAACACGGATTATCTTGACATTTGCGGGATAATTCAGTCTGTTAGTGCCTGAAAGGTCGGCTCCTGCATAGGAACACCAGTTACAGCAGAATGCGACTATTACAGGCTCAAAATTTTCATTTACTTGCATATTGCGTCTACCTCCGCCATGATCTGACTGTTAGAGAAGCCGTTGAGGTCCATAGCTCCCGAAGGACAAGCCACCGTACATGCGCCGCAGCCCTGACATACGGCAGGGTTTACGCTTGCAACACGGCGTATAGCTGTGGAACGGTCGGGCATTCTGAATTCCTTATCCTGATATGTGATAGCTCCGTAAGGACAAACCTTTTCGCATGCGGAACAGCCGTTGCACATAAGCTCGTCGGAATGAGCGACGCAAGGGTTGCACGTAATGCTGTTCTTGCAGAGAAGTCCGATAGCCTTAGCCGCTGCCGCGCTTGCCTGAGCGACGGTTTCGGGAATATCTTTAGGACCCTGACATGCGCCCGAAAGGAAGATACCTGCCGTTGCCGATTCTACGGGACGCAGCTTCGGGTGAGCTTCTGTAAAGAAGTCGTTCGTATCCATTTGAGTTGTAAGCATAGTTGCAAGGGGACGAGCCGTCTTATCGGGTTCTATAGCCGCCGCAAGAACGACCATATCGGCGTTGATATGAAGCTGTTCGTTGGCGAGAAGATCGGACGCCTGAACGTCTATTTTTCCGTCCGCCTTTGGAGTTACCTTGCCGACCATGCCCTTGATATAGTGAACGTTGTACTGTTCAACGGCACGGCGGTAGAATTCGTCGAAATTCTTTCCGGGAGTACGCACGTCTATGTAGAAAACGTAGACCTCGGTATCGGGGTATTTTTCACGGATAAGCATAGCGTGTTTTGCCGTATACATACAGCATATCTTGGAGCAGTAGGGTTTGCCCTTTTCGTCGTCGCAGCGTGAACCTACGCACTGTACGAAAACGATAGTATGGGGGTGCGTTTTATCCGACGGGCGAAGCAGCGTTCCGCCGTTAGGACCTGCCGCATTCATAAGTCTTTCCAGTTCAAGGGAGGTCACAACGTCGGGGCAGCAGCTATATGCAAATTCATCGTATTTATCAAGCTTGATTGGATTGAAGCCCGTAGCTACTACGATCGCGCCGTATTTCTGTTCAATAAATTTATCCGTCTGCTTGTAGTCGATAGCGCCGACCGAGCAGACCTTTGAGCATACGCCGCATTTGCCGTTTTTCAGCATTAAGCAGTAATTCGGGTCGATCGTGGCGACTTTCGGAACTGCCTGAGCAAAGGGAATATATACGGCTGTTCTGTTGTCAAGTCCCATGTTAAATTCGTTGGGAACTTTTTTCATCGGGCATTTTTCGGTACAAAGACCGCAGCCGGTACATTTTGTTTCGTCAACGTAACGAGCCTTTTTCTTGATAGTTACGGTAAAATTGCCCACAAATCCCTTGACGTCGCTTACCTCGCTGAACGAATGTATCGTGATATGCTCGTTCTGAGAAGCCTCGACCATTTTAGGGGTAAGTATACAAGCGGCGCAGTCGAGGGTCGGGAATGTCTTGTCGATCTGAGCCATTTTTCCGCCGATAGTGGGTTCTTTTTCAACAATATCAACGTCGAATCCGGCTTCGGCAATATCGAGAGCCGTCTGAATACCTGCAATACCGCCGCCGATGACCAGCGCGCGTTTTACAACGGGGCTTTCTCCTGCCGTCAGGGGAGCGTTGAGGTGAACTTTTGCAACAGCCGCTTTTCCGAGGATAACAGCCTTATCCGTAGCGGAGGCTATGTCCTTGTGTATCCATGAGCATTGCTCGCGGATATTAGCTATCTCCACAAGATAAGGGTTAAGCCCTGCGGAAGCCGCCGCCTTTCTGAACGTATTCTCGTGCATTCTCGGCGAACAGGAGCAGATGACAACTCCCGTAAGTCCGTTTTCTTTGATAGCGTTTTTAACAAGCTCCTGTCCCGATTCGGAGCACATATACTGGTAATCCTGAGAGACAACAACTCCCGGTTCATGGGAAAGAGCCTCTGCAACAGCCTTAACGTCAACCGTAGCGGCGATATTTGTACCGCAGTGGCAGACAAAAACACCTATTCTCTGCATATCCGCTCCTCCTTACTTCGTGTATTTTCTGAATGCCGTAACGATAGCCTGCTGCGGCAGATCGTCGTCGAGCATATCGGGTATCTGATCGGGGAGCAGGTGATTGTTCCCCTGTTTGCGTACTGCCGTAAGACGTACAGCTTCTATGACCTTTGCAGGTTCAACGCCTCTGGGACACCGTTCCACGCAGGCAAAGCAGGTCAGGCATTTATACAGCGATTTTGAGTTCAGAAGCGGCTCAATATCTCCCTTTTCGACCATATAAACAAACTGGTGCGGATGATATTCCATTTCGTCGTAGGAGGGACAGGTCGCCGAGCATTTTCCGCATCTCATGCACTTGCGGACGTTTACTCCGCTTGTAATGTCTATCCAGTCCTTTTCGTTCTTATTCATTGCCGACCTCCTTCAAGCCCAGAGCCTCCGCAAGAAGCTCCGTGAAGTAGTACACAGGCAGACTGCTGCCCGAATTTTTTTTCAGATTGTACAGGCAGAGGGGACACGCCGTAATTATCATATCAGCTCCCATGCTCTCTGCGGAACTCATAACGGCATTGCTGCGTTTAGCCGCCTGAGCCTTATCCTCAAGGGTGATATATCCGCCGCAGCACTCGTTTCTCTGGGCGTAGATAACGGGCGTTCCGCCTATCGCCTTAATAAAGTCCTCCATGATAGAGGGATTTTCGGGGTCGTCCATAGCGAGAGCATTAGAGGGGCGGAGCAGGAGACAGCCGTAATAAGCGGCGATCTTCTTACCCTTTAAAGGATTCACGACCTTTGATTTCAGGTTGTCGAAGCCCACAACGTCACGGAGCAGTTCAAGATAGTGGTAGACCTTTGTTTCGCCCGTGTAAGCTTCGTCAAGTTCGAGGTAACGCTGAACCTTGACAGCCATAGCCTCGTTTCGGGAAATATCGTAATTTGTCTGCTTAATAACGTTATGGCATGCGGAGCATACGGTAACAAGTCCCTCTGTTTCTTTTGCAGCCATAAGCGTCCTTACGGCGGAGAGCTTTGTGGCAGGTTCGTTTGTTGCCGATGTATATGCGCCGCCGCAGCACTGCCAGTTCTCAGGTTCGATAAGACCGATACCGAGAGCTTCGGCAGACGCTCTTGCATAGGCGTCGAGGTCTTTCGCCTTAGTCCTCAGCGTACAGCCGGGGTAGTATGTAAATGTCTGCATAATATCTTCCTTTCATGACAGATTACGCCATCTGCTCGGGGTGGAAAACCTCGTCGAATTTTTCTTCCGTGAGGAAACCAAGCTCTACGCAGGCTTCTTTGAGTGAAATATTGTCCTTGAAAGCCTTTTTAGCGGTCTTAGCGGCATTTTCGTAGCCGATATACGGGTTGAGCGCAGTAACGAGCATGAGGGAATTATGCAGATTGTGGTGCATTTTCTCCTTGTTTGCCCTGATACCGACAGCGCAGTTTTTGTTGAAGGACATTATCGACTCCGCAAGCAGACGTGCTGACTGTAAGAAATTATATGCGCATACGGGCATAAATACGTTAAGCTCGAAGTTGCCCTGAGAAGCCGCCATGCCGACAGCCACATCGTTGCCCATTACCTGTACCGCGACCATAGTAGCCTGTTCGCACTGAGTAGGATTTACCTTGCCGGGCATAATGGAAGAGCCGGGTTCGTTCTCGGGGATAAAAATTTCTCCCAGACCGTCACGAGGACCGGAAGCCAGCCAGCGAACGTCGTTTGCTATCTTCATCATATCGGCGGCAAGAGCCTTCAATGCGCCGTGAGCGAAAACGATCTCGTCCTTTGAAGTAAGCGAGTGGAACTTATTTTCGGCAGTAACAAAATTCTTTCCCGTAAGCTCACTTATAGCAGCCGCCGATCTCTCGGCAAAGCCCTTTGGAGCGTTAAGTCCCGTACCGACGGCAGTTCCGCCGAGCGCAAGTTCTTTCAGTTCCTCGCAGGAAGAAAGTATCATTTTTTTATCCTTTTCGAGAGAAGCCCTCCAGCCGCTTATTTCCTGAGAGAACTTAATGGGAGTAGCGTCCTGAAGATGCGTGCGTCCGCTCTTTACGATGCCCTCGTTTTCCGCTTCAAGTCTTTTGAAAGTTTCGATAAGCGTATCGACAGCAGGAACGACCTTATCCTCAATGGCGATCACAGCGGCAATGTGCATAGCTGTGGGGAACGTATCGTTTGACGATTGGCTCATATTAATATCATCGTTGGGGTGAAGAAGCTTGCTGCCTGCTATCTCGTTTCCGCGGTTGGCAATGACCTCGTTTGCGTTCATATTGGATTGAGTTCCGCTGCCTGTCTGCCATACGACAAGGGGGAAATGGTCGTTGAGAGAGCCGCTTATCACCTCGTCGCATGCCTGAGAGATCGCGGAAAGCTTTTCGTCTGTCATTTTCTCGGGACGCAGCTCATGGTTAGCTATGGCAGCAGCCTTTTTGAGTATGCCGAAAGCGTGAGTTATCTCACGGGGCATAGTCTCGATACCGACACCGATAAGGAAATTTTCGTGACTTCTTTCGGTCTGAGCTGCCCAGTATTTATCAGCAGGCACTTTTACCTCTCCCATAGAGTCATGTTCAATACGATAATCCATTGCAGTTACCACCTTTAATTAAAGAATTTATTTACTCACTTTCCAAAAGATAGTGATTTTTTTAACAAACATTGCTGTTCGGATTGAGACGATAGGACAATGTGGCAAGACTGTCGCCGAGGTGAACGTTTTCCACTGCAATATCCGCATGGTCGATACGCAGGTCGTAGTGGGTGAAGTTCCAGAAAGCCTTTATCCCCAGTCCGATAAGCCTTTCGACTTCCTTTGCAGCAGCCTCTTTCGGAATGCAGAGGACTGCGCCCTTGGGCTTGGTCCTTCTGCAAAAGGGATCCAGACCGCTTATGTCGGACACGGTAATATCGCCTATCTTTCTGCCGATAATTTCTTTGCTTGCGTCAAAGATACCGACAAGCTCGAAGCCCTTGCTGCGGAAGTCGATATGCGAAGCGATAGCTCTGCCGAGATTTCCTGCGCCGAGCAGTATCATCGGGGTCACTCTGTCAAGCCCCAGTATTCTTCCGATCTCTCCTCTGAGGGCGCTGACGTTATAGCCGTAGCCCTGCTGACCGAATTCGCCGAAGCAGTTAAAGTCCTGACGTATCTGAGAAGCGGTAAGACCCATTTTTTCGGCAAGTTCTCTTGATGAGATCCGAACGTATCCGTTAGCTTCCAGTTCGCCGAGAAAACGGTGGTATCTCGGCAGACGTCTGATAACGGAATTGGAAATTGTGTTTTTCGACATTATATTGTCCTCCCGGAGGGCAGAAGTCTGATTTGCGGCTTCTGTCGTCCTGTTTTGTATTAAAAACTTAAGCAAACTAAAATCGGGATTCCAAAGGGACGGTGTCCCTTTGGCGGAGTCCGGAGGCAGCGCCTCCGGTGGGGTGCGGGGCGAAGCCCTGCATAGCGTTTAAGCGCTCCGCAAAGGGTGAATCCAAAACCGATTCACGGAATCGGTTTTGGAGAGGGAACGCCCTGCAAGAGAGGGCGTTCCCTTATTAAGAACACGGTACGCCGTGCCTTTAATAAAGGAAAAGAATCGCTTAAGTTGCAGACGGTTTAAATAAGCTTATCGAGATTTTTTCTTATCTCCTCGAGGAATGTCTTGGAATCGACCTTCTTCTTGTTTTCAAGCTTTGAGATGAGATACAGGTCACCTGTCATGATTCCGTTTTCGATAGTCTGAATAGTTGCCTTTTCAAGCTTATCCGCAAATTCACAAAGCTCGGGAGTTTCGTCAAGCTCTCCTCTTTTGCGGAGCGCGCCCGACCATGCAAAAATGGTTGCAACGGAGTTTGTGGAGGTCTCCTCGCCCTTAAGGTACTTGTAATAGTGACGCTGAACAGTGCCGTGCGCCGCTTCGTACTCGTAAATTCCGTCGGGAGAAACAAGAACGGAGGTCATCATAGCAAGCGAACCGTATGCCGTCGAGACCATATCGGACATTACGTCGCCGTCATAGTTTTTGCATGCCCAAATATAGCCGCCGTTGGAACGTATAACACGAGCGACCGCGTCGTCGATAAGCGTATAGAAATACTCGATACCGGCAGCTTCGTATTTTTCCTTGTACTCGTTTTCGTATATCTCTGCAAAAATGTCTTTGAAACGGTGGTCGTACTTCTTGGAAATAGTGTCCTTTGTAGCGAACCATACGTCCTGTTTCAGGTCAAGACCGTAGTTAAGACACGCTCTTGCAAAGCCTGCAATGGAGTTGTCGAGATTGTGAAGTCCCTGAATGATACCGTCCGATTTTGCAAAATCATGGATAAGCTCACGAGTTTCGTTTCCGTTCTCGTCCGTAACAACAAGTTCAGCCTTGCAGCCCTTTTCAATTCGCATTTCGGTATTTTTGTACACATCGCCGTAAGCGTGACGGGCGATAGTTATGGGCTTCGTCCATGTAGGAATGTACGGCTCGATACCCTTAACGATAATGGGCGTTCTGAAAACAGTTCCGTCAAGAGCCGCTCTGATAGTGCCGTTGGGAGACTTCCACATCTGAGTAAGATTGTACTCGGGCATTCTTGCGGCGTTTGGCGTAATGGTCGCACACTTTACGGCAACGCCGTATTTTTTTGTAGCCTCTGCGGAATCAATAGTGACCTGATCCTTGGTCTCCTCGCGGTGCTGAAGTCCGAGGTCGTAGTATTCCGTGTTAAGTTCAACATATGGTTCGAGAAGAATTTCCTTTATCCACTGCCAGAGGATTCGGGTCATTTCGTCTCCGTCCATTTCAACAAGGGGCGTTTTCATAGTAATTTTTGCCATTGGTTTGTACCTCCGTAAATAAGTTATCCGTCTGCTTTTCTCCATTATCTATTGCTTGGCAAAAGCATTGCCAGTACAAAAATAAAACAATAAAACAGAACTATAATGATATTTCTGATAACGGCTGATCGCAGGTTCATTCCGCCGAATACGGTATATTCAAGCGTTCCGACTGCGACGGCGAACAGAGTACCCGATATAAGATACGGTACGATACCCGAAAGCCCGAGCAGTCTTGCAAATGCAAGTCCTACAACAAAGCCGATAAGGTTCGGCAGGGCGACTTTCGTAAGTCCGCCGCCTTGTCGGGGTCTTCTTGCGCCCATATCTTTTGCCGACTGATTTATGCGTCCCTGTTCTGTATCAACGTCAACCGAAATATCATGTATAGTTTCTTTTATGTCATTCCATAATCCCATAATATCACCTATCTCATAATAGGAACGATCAGCGAAAAGAGAAATCCTACAAGCATTATCACTCCGACTGTATCGGTCACTTTCTGAAATTTAGTCCAGCCGAAGCGGATATGCTTGTAAATATTCAGTCCCCAGAAAATCAGTAATAAAACCGTAAAAAATATAAGTATTTTAACCGAGCCTATCAAGTTATTACTTCATGCTTTCTCTTGTGTAGTCGAGCAGTCCGCCTGCAAGGATAATATCCTTTGTACGACCGGAAAGCTCGCAGAGTACGGGAATCTCCGCACCGTTTGTCTTGTCGGTTATGATAAGCTCCGATTTTCCCTCAGCAACGGCTTTTCTAACGTCTGCAAGAAGAAGCTCGTCGCCCTCGTTGATCTTATCGTAGTCAGCCTCGTTTACGAATGTAAGGGGGAGGATTCCTGCATTTATAAGATTTGCGCGGTGAATACGGGCAAATGATTTAACGAGAACGGCTTTAACTCCGAGGTAAAGAGGAGCAAGAGCAGCATGTTCTCTCGAACTGCCCTGACCGTAGTTTGAACCGCCTACGATAATGCTCTTGCCGAGTCTTTCCGCTCTTTTTGGGAAGCTTTCATCGCATACCGCGAAGCAGTACTGGGAAATTTTCGGAACATTTGAACGGAGGGGAAGTATCTTAGCTCCGGCAGGCATAATGTGGTCTGTAGTGATATTATCGCCGACTTTGAGAGATACGGGAGCGTCGATAGTTTCGAGGAGGGGAGAGGTCTCGGGATAGGGCTTGATGTTCGGTCCGCGGAGTATTTCCACGCTGTCCATTTCCTCAACGGGAGCGGGGGGAACGACCATATTATCGTTGATAGTGAATTCCTCGGGGAGCTTAAATTCAGGCATGTCACCTATTTCTCTCGGGTCTGTCAGGAAACCGTTTACAGCGGAAATAGCAGCCATTTCGGGCGATACGAGGTAGATCTGTCCGTCCTTTGTTCCCGAACGACCCTCGAAGTTTCTGTTGAAGGTACGCAGGGAAATACCCTTGGAATTGGGCGACTGACCCATACCGATACAAGGACCGCACGCGCTTTCAAGTATTCTTGCGCCTGCTGCGATAAGCGTTGCAAGCGCGCCGTTCTCAGCCATCATGTTGAGGACCTGCTTAGAGCCGGGAGCTATAGCAAGCGAAACGTCGGGGTGAACAGTCTTGCCCTTTAAGATGTGAGCGACTTTAAGCATATCGAGAAGCGATGAGTTCGTACATGAACCGATACAAACCTGATCTATTTTGAGCTTTCCGATTTCCTCAACGCTCTTTACGTTGTCGGGAGAATGAGGACAAGCGGCAAGGGGAACAAGCTCACTGAGGTCAATGTTGAGTTCTTCATCGTAAACAGCGTCCTCGTCGGCGGCAAGAGGAACCCAGACTTCCTCACGCTTCTGAGCTTTAAGGAACTGCTTTGTAATTTCATCGGACGGGAAGATAGAAGTTGTCGCGCCGAGTTCCGCGCCCATGTTTGTAATGGTGGCTCTTTCGGGGACGGACAGGGTCTTAACGCCCTCGCCCACGTACTCGATGACCTTGCCTACGCCGCCCTTAACGGACATTCTTCTGAGGACTTCAAGTATAACGTCCTTTGCGGATACCCACGGACGGAGCTTTCCCGTAAGGTTGACCTTGACAACTTTCGGGCAGGTTATGTAATATGCGCCGCCGCCCATAGCAACGGCAACGTCAAGTCCGCCCGCGCCGATAGCTATCATGCCGATACCGCCGCCTGTGGGAGTATGGCTGTCAGAGCCGATGAGGGTCTTGCCCGGAATGCCGAAGCGTTCAAGGTGAACCTGATGACAGATACCGTTTCCGGGGCGTGAGAAGTAGATACCATGCTTTTTGGCGGCTGAACCGATGAAACGGTGGTCATCGGCATTTTCAAAACCGCTCTGGAGCGTATTGTGGTCGATATAAGCAACTGAACGCTCGGTTTTGACTCTCGGAACGCCCATAGCCTCAAATTCAAGGTAAGCCATAGTACCCGTAGCGTCCTGCGTCAAGGTCTGGTCGATCTTAATGCCGATCTCCTGACCTTTGACATATTCTCCGTCAACGAGATGAGCCTTCAAAATTTTTTCAGTAAGTGTTAAACCCATTTTGATCATTCCTTTCGGTATTGATAATTATATTTTACACTATTTCAAAAAGTTTGTCAAGAAATAAACAATGTAAAAATCGGATATGCTTTTTATATTTGTTAGCACAGCAAAACAGTCCCGATCTCTCGGGACTGCTTTGGGTTATTTAACTTCATACATCAGCTTTAATCTCTGCGCCTCGTTGGAATAAAATCCCTGTTTTTCATAAAAAGGCATTTTATCGGGCATTGCACACAATTCAACAAAAACGCTTGTTCCCTTAACGCCGTTGTTCCCGACGAATTTCAGAAGCTCGTCAATAAGCATTTTTCCGATACCCTTATGCTGATATTCAGGCTTTACAACAACGTCTTTGATATAGTAATTCAGTCCCATATCGCCGATCATTCTTGCCATTGCCACAATATTCTGTCCGTCAAAGACAGATACTCTGAACAGTGTATTCCGCATAGCAAGTTCAGTCTGTTCCAAAGAGGGTGCGCCGTCCCATACGCTGTTCCACAGATAAATAAATTCTTCTGAACTGAGTTCATTGTATTTTACAATCAGATTATTCATAATCCTGCTCCGTTTCATTTTTTTAATTTGACCTGTTCAGTAACCCTCAAAACGCTGTCTGACTTGTCTTTTTTGCGCTGTGCTTTGCCGGCTTTCCTTGCAATACATACAGTATTCCTGCGGAAACCCGACTTTGCACAGCACAAAAAATCCTGCGTCATTCAGCATTTCTCAGGTTACTGAACAGGTCTATTATTTGTATACATAATTTGGATTTTTAAGTTTGCGGTTAATACTACAGAATTTTACAAGCACGCTGATAGTTGCAATTGAGCATAGCAGAACGAATATTCCCACGGTGACAACTCCGAAACA
>Ga0129308_1001117_pt1 | contig 30960 bp, 26 predicted proteins | sample L827metagenome_FD_94440 | JGI IMG/M metagenome (GOLD analysis project Ga0129308, IMG submission 94440) | Ring-tailed lemur group fecal microbial communities from Wisconsin, USA - L827 metagenome | ecosystem: Host-associated > Mammals > Digestive system > Large intestine > Fecal | place: USA...
AAAAGTGTACTTTTTGAAAAGGCTACTCAATATGGAGAGTAAAAATGAAGAAGAAAGCAAGGAAATCAAAGAAAATATTTGTTGTTTTATTGGCCGTAATAATACTTTTGCTTGTCATACTCATTGCAAGCTTTATGGTTTTAAATCATTATACTTCAAAGCTGAACTATCAGCCTGTAGACAATAACATAGAAGAACCGGTGTATACACCTGAAGCAACAAAAGAGCCTGAGCTGAGCAATCAAGAGAAAGAGGAAATTTATAGCATAGATGAACAATTAAAGAAAAATCTGGAAGCTGGTCTTGACAGGGAATTTGACGATAAAGATGTTACAAACATACTGCTGATAGGCGTTGATAATGATTCCAACATGGAAGCCCGCGGAAATGCAGATGGTCTCATTATACTGTCTATCAACAAGGAAACCAGGCAGATTGTGTTGACCTCCCTGATGCGGGATATTTATGTATCGGTACCAGACAAATATAATACTAAACTTACCATGGCCTATCATTACGAAGGAACAGAAGGACTGATAGATACGGTGGAAGCTAACTTTGGAATACCGATAGACAATTATATCCTTGTGAATTACATAAATGTAATAGACATAGTTGATGCGGTGGGTGGGGTCACGCTTGATGTAAATCAAGCTGAAATTTATTGGATGCAGGAAAAAATCCATAACCTTAACAGCCTGATTGGCGCAGGCTACACGGACAATCTGTTGAGCGTAGACCAGGCGGGCACTATTCAGATGAACGGTGTTCAGACGGCGGCATATCTGCGCATACGAAACACTGGCAATAATGATTTTGGGCGTACAGAACGGGCCAGAAAGGTTTTGCTCCAGATAAAAAACCAGGTGACGGGTATGGGCTTAAAAGAACTGAACGCTCTTGCCAACACGGTGCTGCCATGCATCACAACAGATCTTACCCAAGGAGAAATACTGTCTCTATTGCTAAACTCGCTTGACTTTATGAACTATGAGTTCCTATCCAGCCGTATACCAATCGATGGGTACTATTACAGTGCTGATTACTACGGCGCCGTGATTGTACCGGATTATGAGGTAAACCGGGAATATCTCTATCAATCCATTTATGAGGGAACTTTAAAAAACTAAGTGGCCTTGCAATTTTCAAAAAAGATATAAGGAAAGTATTGCGATAGATGAAGGCATTGATTGTTACTACGATAGGCGGTTTTCTGTCCCAATTTGAAATGAATGATGTTCAGATCCTACAGAGCCACGGGATAGAGGTTCACTATGCATCGAATTTTAATAATCCAATATACGACCTTGATTTGGATGCGCTAAACAACGATGGAATCAAAACACATCATATCGACATAAAAAAGAGCCCTATACATTTGTGGAGCAATCTAAAAGTTATCTTGAAATTAAAAGAGATTATTGACAGCGAACAAATTGACTTGATTCATTGCCATAATCCCATGGGAGGAGTAGCGGCGAGGTTTGCAGCTCAATGGAGCAGAAGAAAGCCATATGTAATCTATACAGCCCATGGATTTCATTTTTATAAAGGAGCCCCTTTTATTAATTGGATATTGTTTTACACAGCGGAACGCTTACTTGCACGGTATACGGATGTGATCATTACGATAAACCAGGAGGACAGAAGGCGCGCAGAAAGATTTCGGCTGCGTAAGAACGGGAGCGTTTTCCAGATTCCCGGCGTAGGCGTGGATATGGGGCGATTTTCTCCCAAAGCATGGAAAAACAAGGACATGCGCGAAGAATTAAAAATTCCAGAGCATGCCTTTCATATTGTTACGGCAGCGGAGCTGAATGAAAACAAAAACCAAGCCGTAATAATCCGTGCAATAGCGGAGCTTGGCGACGCAGATATCTATTATAGCCTATGCGGAAAAGGACCCCGTAAGCTTGAATTGCAGGAGCTGATTTCCAGATTTGAACTGGATGACAGGGTGCGTTTGCTTGGTTATCGGTACGATATGGCCGAAGTATTACAGACCGCAGATTGCTTTGCGTTTCCCTCATATCGAGAGGGCCTTGGGGTTGCGGCAATTGAGGCATTGGCCTGCGCCGTGCCAGTTGTTGCGGCTGACAATCGAGGGACAAGAGAATACATGCGGACGGGCGTCAATGGCGTTGTATGTAAGGCAGATGATATACAGGCATTTCGCGACGCGCTCATAAAACTGAAAACGGATAAAAAATACCATGCGCAGCTGAGTACCCAGTGCAGAGAAAGTGTAGAGGGCTTTTCAATTGAGCAGACCGATAAAATAATGAGCGCGGTTTATCAGCAGGCAGTTGAGAGATTAGAGGATAGGTATGGGAGAACGGGAAAAGGGGCCGGAGATCAAAGTTTCAGTTATCATGGGAGTTTACAACCAACTGAATCGGAAAGCGTTGGATCAGGCTGTTGACTCAATTTTAAATCAGACCTTGCGAGACATTGAATTCATAATTTATGACGATGGATCAAACGCTGAGGCGGCAAAATACATAAAAGAACAGAAGAAAAAGGACGAGCGCATCCGTCTTTGCGGCAAGGAAGAAAATCATGGACTGGCGTTTTCTCTAAACGCCTGTATTGATTTGGCCAAAGGGAAGTATATTGCCAGAATGGATGCGGACGATATTTCCGCACCTACCAGACTTCAGGTCCAGTACGATTTTCTGGAGAGCCATCCACAATATAGTTGGTGTGGGACGAATGCCAAATTATTTGATGAAGAAAAAATATGGGGCTATCGAAAAATGGCAGAAATACCCGAAACGCAGGACTATCTGCGCTATTCCCCATATATACATCCGACAGTAATGTACCGGAGAGATGTGTTGACCAAGCATCACTATGCAGTCTCTAAAGAGACGCTCCGATGTGAGGATTATGAGATATTCATGCGTCTGCGCCAAAACGGCTTTCGGGGATACAACATACAGCAGCCTTTGTTCTTCTACCGGGAGGATAATTCCAGCTATAAGCGGAGGAAGTTTCAGTTTCGCATAAACGAATCCAGAATCAGATACCGAAACTTCAAAGCGATGCACATGCTGTTTCCTCTTGGCTGGATGTATGTGCTGCGCCCCCTGGCTGGAGGGCTGGTACCCAGGCGGATGATTGCGGCAATTAAGAGAAAGGAATCCGGATACAGAGATGTGCCAACAGTCGGAACACCTTCAATATTACAAAGCACAGCTTCAAGCCAATCCAGCTCTCTCTCAAGCGTTAAATAAGAGCTTGAGAGAAAAAACGGAGCTTGCGCCAGATGAAGAGCTGTATCTGCATATATGGGCGCCTGCCATTGTGGAATATATAGAATGGGTGCTGGAAAGCGCAAAGTTCAGCGGAAAGAAGCGGCTGTATTTTCTTGCCCGGGATGCCCTGCCCATGTTCCTTGCGGCAAGGGCGATCTGTATGGCGAGGGGGCTCGACATTGAATGCAGGTATATTAAAGTGTCAAGGTATGCGCTCAGAGTGCCGGAATACCATTTGCTTGGGACAGGCTGTGTGGAACGGATATGTGTGGGCGGTATTCGGGTCACTTTGCGAAAGGTTCTTAAGAGAGCAGGACTGGAGCCGGAGGAGATTGAGGCTGTGGCTGAAGACCTGGGGAAAGCCGACCAGCTTGACCGGGAGCTGCTGTATCCCGAGGTTATGGCGCTCAAATCTACGCTGAAAAATAACCGGCTTTTTCTCAACGCTGTTTTTAATAAATCAAAGGCAGCATTGCCCCTTGCGATGGGCTATTTGAAGCAGGAAGGCTTGCTGGATGACGTTTCCTATGGAATTGTTGACAGCGGTTGGGTAGGAACCATGCAGCAAACCATGGAAACGCTGTTAAGGACACAAAAGCCACAGCTCAGGCTGGAAGGATATTATTTTGGCCTGTATGAGATACCGCGGTCGGCGTCAAAGAACGGAACGCGGTATCACGCGTTTTATTTTACCCCCCGCAGGCATATGGGGCGCAAAACTGCGTTCAGCAATTGCCTCTTTGAGACGATCTGCTCTTCCCCAGACGGCATGACATTGGGATACGAGAAAACGGAACGAGGCTATGCGGCTATAGAAAGCAGCCGGCCTAATCCCAACGCGGAAAAGCTGGAAAGATACAGCGCGCTGTTGGAGGATTTTGTTTCAAACTATTGCAGAGCAAAGACAGAAGGCGCTCCCAGGCCGGTCTGCCCGGCTCTTTTAAAAGAGCATATGGGGCGGCCGGAGAAATGGGAAGTTGAGGCTTTTGGCAACAACCTGTTTTGTGACGATGTTCTGGAAGGAACGATGCAGGAGGTTGCCGCGCATTTGTCGGAGGAGGAAATACGGGATCAGTATTTTCTCTCTAAGGCGGCGATCATGCTTGGAATCAGGAAAAAAGAACTCCATGAAAGCGCGTGGATTGAGGGGAGCATTGTGCGCAACGCCGGGCGCGTGAAACATAAACTTCGCCAGGTAAGACTGTATAAAAATTTCGTTTATCTAAAGAAATTAGGTAAGAGCATATGAGTGAAAGAACCAGAAAACAGACTGCCGCTGAAAAGCGAAAACAATATCTTTTTGTAATACACGAATTAACGAGCCGGGAGATCAAGAGAAAATATGCGCGTTCCTATTTGGGCGTAATTTGGAGCGTGCTGAATCCGCTTTTGACCATGCTTGTCATGACAATGATTTTCTCTTACATGTTCAGAAGAAATATTGCAAACTTCCCCATTTATTATTTGACCGGCACCACCTTTTGGACGCTGTTCAGCACGGCAACAAACCAGTCCATGTCCGCGCTGGTGGACAACCGGATGCTGCTAATGAAGGTCAAGCTGCCAAAGCAGACCTTTGTCCTGTCGCGTATTTATACTGCCTTGGTGAACTTTTTATACACCTGTATTGCTTTTGCCCTGATTTTAGTTATCCAGGTGCTTCAAGGGAAAATTGTGCTGACATGGAATTTGCTGTTATTTCCGGTTGATGTGTTGTTTACAACGCTGTTTGCCATGGGAATTGGGTACATCCTGTCTATTATTTATGTTTTCTTTGCGGATATCAAATATTTATATTCCGTGCTTTTGACGCTGTGGATGTACATGTCGGCAATTTTCTACCCGGTGGATAACTTGCCGGAAACTCTGAAATATGCGATCGGCTACAACCCGGTCTATGTTTCCATTGTGTTTGCCCGGCGCATTGTGCTGGATGGCGTTGTGCCTGAATGGACGCTTTGGGTCAAGCTGATTGTGTTCGGGATAGGCAGTTTCCTGATCGGATACCTTGTTTTTGCGAAGAATGAAAATAAGGTCATGCAGAGAATATGATGCCAAAGCAAGAGCTTGAGGGAACAAGGGAGATATGCAGATGAATGGTCTGATTATGCCAGAGAGCCTTGGAAATCTGGTTTTAACCGCAGCAATCGCCGATGGCCAGAACGGCATCCGCTTGGCTACGATCTGCGGCCTGGCGATACTGGTAACAGTGCTGATCGTGGTTTATGTTTTTTCCAGAGCCAGAAGACACAGAAAGAAGCGGGAAAACCGAAGAACTGAGCAGCCTGTATATGAAAAGAAGCCTGCCAACAAAGCGCGGGAAGAGAAGCGAGCGACAGAAAAGCCGGTTCCGGCGAAAAAAACGGACGTGGTTCCGGCGGAACCTTTGCAGAAACCCGTATCGGTTCCCGCAAAGGCGGCAGACCCCCAAAAATATAACGTTGATGAAATTGAATTCCGCGCCACGGTCATTTCTGTTCGCAATGTGACGATGAATTTTCGCGTGGCGACGGAAAACGTTTCCGGCCTGAAGGAATATATGATACAGAAGCTGAAAAAGCAGATCAGCTATCGGGATTTTAAGGCGCTGGATAATGTGAGCTTTGATGTTTACAAGGGCGAGGTGATCGGCATTATCGGCACCAACGGCTCCGGCAAGAGCACCCTGCTGCGCATTGTATCCGGCGCGCTGAAGCCAACGTCAGGGAGCGTTCTGGTCAACCGCCGCAAGCTGCAGCTATTGACGCTCGGCACAGGCTTTGACCTGGAACTGACGGCCAGGGAGAACGTGTATCTCAACGGTTCTATTATCGGCTACAGCCGGAAGTTTATCGATGAGCACTATGATGAGATCGTGGAATTTGCAGAGCTGCAGGACTTTATGGAAGAAAAGGTAAAGAACTTTTCCTCTGGTATGGTGTCCCGCCTGGGATTTGCCATTGCTACTGCGGGAGGCGCGGCGGAGATTCTGATTCTGGACGAGGTTCTCAGCGTGGGAGACGAATTTTTCCGAAAAAAGAGCCTGGCGAAGATCAAAGAGATGATTCATGGCGGCGCGACGGTTCTGATGGTGTCGCACAGCATGGACACCATCATCCAGCACTGCACAAAGGCGGTCTGGATCGAAAAAGGTGTTCTGCAAATGGTTGGGGAGCCGAAAGCGGTCTGCGATGCATATAGAAAAATGAATGACGGTAGGGAGCGGAAAGCATGAAGATAACAGTGGCTGGTGTTGGATATGTGGGCTTGTCTCTGGCGGTGCTCTTAGCGCAGAATCATGAGGTAACAGCGATAACAACTACCCGAAGAAAAGCAGAGCAATTGAATAACTTTATTTCACCGATAAGGGATAGTGAGATAGAACGTTTTTTCAAAGAGGCTCAGGCAGGGGAAAGACAATTGAATCTTACTACGGTTCTTGACAAAGTGCAGGCATATAGGTCAGCGGAAGTGGTCATTATTGCCACGCCGACAAATTATGATGAGGATGGACATTTTTTTGATACATCCGCAGTGGAGGATGCTATTGAAAACATTTTGAAGGTAAATCCTGAAGCTCTTATTGTAATAAAGTCCACTATACCTGTTGGATATACTGACAGTGTCAGGAAAAAATATGGTATCCAAAATATTATATTCAGTCCTGAATTTTTAAGAGAATCCAAGGCGTTGTATGATAATCTCCATCCCTCCCGAATTGTGATTGGCGCATATGATGAACAAGCGAATGAAGCAAAACTGTTTGCAAATTTGCTTATAGAAGGAGCAGAGACGGAGCAAAAACGTGCCGGAAGTGAACCGGTGACTATAAAAACAGTGTTTGCTCATCCCACTGAGGCGGAAGCAATCAAACTTTTTGCCAACACTTATCTGGCGGTTAGAGTTTCTTATTTCAATGAGCTTGATACATATGCCCAGGTGAAGGGGTTAGATACACGAAAGATTATTGAAGGGGTCTGCATGGATCCGCGTATTGGAGACCAATATAATAATCCTTCTTTTGGTTATGGCGGTTATTGCCTGCCAAAGGATACGAAACAACTATTGGCGAATTACAAAGATGTTCCACAGAACCTGATAGAAGCCGTAGTAAAAAGCAACAGCACAAGAAAGGCGTTTATTGCGGATTCGATTATTGCCAAAAGGCCTGGAACCGTAGGCGTATATCGGCTTACTATGAAGAGCAACAGCGATAATTTCAGAGCGTCAGCTATACAAGGCATTATGCAGCAGATTGTCGAGAGCGGGATTCCGGTCATCATATACGAACCAACCTTGGAAAACGGCAGTATGTTTTTCGGCTGCACGGTTGTGAATGACTGGGAATGCTTCAAAGAACAGAGCGACATAATTCTTGCAAATCGTTATGAAGCAATGCTGAATGATGTAATGGACAAGGTATATACGAGGGATCTATATTTCAGGGATTGATATGAAAAAGCCCACATCAGGAAAAAGAATATTGCTTGTCTCCCATGAGATGACTTATACCGGAGCGCCCAGAAGTCTTTTAAATTTGGCAAAGATACTCTCGGAGTTGAACAACTCAGTAGATGTATGGACGCTCAGTAACGGCAATTTTCAAAAAGAATATGAAACGGCTGGATATTCGGTCCGCCTGTTACAGCCCCCATGGGATGACTTCATTCCCGATTTGAAGAAGTATGATCTGGTGATAGCAAACACGGTATTTTGCCTGCACTTTGCGCATTTTGCGCAGGGATACGCGGAAGTTATCCTGTTTCTTAGGGAAGCGCAGAATATTCATGACATTGCCGTAAATTGCGGAATTCATGATCTGCTTTTGCGGGAGATCAAACGCATTGTCTGTGTCAGTGAGTACGCCCGGGATTACATAGAGCAGTTCTACCACATATCCGGTATTAAAGTGCTGCACAATTATATTCCTGATGTTTATCGGCATAAATTAAATTTTTCCCGTGATAAGAAAGTTCACTTTATGGTATCAGGGACGGTAGAGGAACGAAAACAGCAGAAAACCGTGATCGATGCGTTCCGCTTGATACCGGATAACCTGAGAAAAAAATGTGTGCTTCATATTGTAGGCAATAACCCAGACTGGTCCAGATACTATTGGGAAACGTTTTTGCCGGTGAAAGATAAAAATATCATTTTTCATGGGGAGATTTCTGATGAAAAAGAGCGAATTGCTCTGTATGAGAGAATGAATGTTTTTATTGTTGCGTCCACGGATGAAGCTTGTTCTTTAGTGGCGTTGGAGGGCGCAATGTTAGGTAAGGCAGTGATTATGTCGGACCATGTCGGTGCCCAGTATTTATTCGGGGCAGACCGAAGATTTATTTTTTCTGTAGGAAATGAAAAAGAGTTGGCATGGAAAATGCGGCAGCTGACGAGCAGAAAAGAATTGTTACTGGAAGGTATAAGAATGAAAAATGCGTATGGTACCTTTAGCAGTAAAAAAATATATATTGATAGAATTAAAAAGTTGATCGATCAAATATAAAGGGTGAGGGAAAAGATATGGATTCCAAAATGTATGAAAAAGCAGTTACAGCAACGCGAAATAAGGTCAAAATTCATAACCTAATCAACTTCGATGTTGAACCAATAGAGCCTGTGAAAGTTTCTGTTGTGGTTCCGGTATGCAATGTCGAAACTTATTTGCGGGAATGCCTGGATAGTGCGGTCAACCAAACGCTGAAAGAAATTGAAATAATCTGTGTAAATGACGGTTCGACAGATGGCTCCTTGGCCATTTTGATGGAGTATGCCGCTAAGGATAGGCGTGTTAAAATCATAGATAAGGATAATGCCGGTTATGGACATGCAATGAATATTGGCATGGATATGGCGTCTGGTCAGTACATTGGAATCCTTGAGAGTGACGATTTTGCTGATCTACATATGTATGAAGATCTTTACGCTATTGCAGAGGCCAATCAAGTCGATTTTATTAAGGCTGATTTCAATCGTTTTGTTGTTGAAAATGGAAAATTTATTTGCACCTACAATAATGTAGCGAAAAGGAAGGAATTTTATAATCGCGTTATTGATCCGGCAGAAGAGACATTTACATTCCGGTTTATCATGAATACTTGGAGTGGCATCTATTCCAGAGATTTCTTGGTTTCCAATTTCATTCGTCATCAGGAAACTCCCGGGGCTTCCTATCAGGATAATGGATTTTGGTTTCAGACTATGATAAATGCGAGCCGTATATATGTTGTTGACAAGCCTTATTATATGAATCGCAGAGATAATCCTAATTCTTCTGTATATAATCGGGCTAAAGTATATTGTGTCAATCAAGAGTATAAATTTATTTATGAAATGCTCAAGTCAGATGAAGCTAAATATGGAAAATTTTTGGGCGAATTTAGGTTGAAACAATATCATAACTATATGTTCAGCTACAGGAGAATTGCAAACGAATTCAAGCTTGAATACATTCAGGCTATATCAGCTGAATTTAAAGAGGCAGTTGATCTTGGCGAAGTTGACGAAGAACTGTTTGAAGATTATGAATGGGAAGAATATGAGTGGATTATTCAAGATCCTGCCGGTTATTTTGATCAGAATAATGATTTATCCATTAGGGTATCTGTAATTATTCCGGTATTTAATGGTGAGCAGCATCTTAAGCAGTGCTTGGATAGCGTACTCAATCAAAGTCTGAAGGAAATTGAAGTTATTTGCGTTGACGACGGTTCCGAGGATAATAGCCTCAAAATTCTGCAAGAATATGCATTGCAGGATTCCAGACTGACCTATCTGACGCAAGATCACAAAGGCGGCGGCGCCGCCAGAAATAAGGGCATGTCTGTTGCTAAAGGTGCATATCTCTCATTCCTAGACTGTGATGATTTCTTTGAATTATGCATGTTGGAACATGCATATAACAAATGTAAAAATAATAATGCAGACATTTGCATTTATAAAGTTAAACGATATGATAACAATTCGGGAAAAGTCATATCTGATGCAGGTTCTTTTGTAGAATCTAATATGCTCAAAAGAACGGTGTTCCCTCCGATTGAGATGGGAAGTAAAATCTTTAATACATTCCAGACATGGCCGTGGAATAAAATGTTCCGTCGCCGTTTTGTAGAAAAAGAACACCTTTTGTTCCAGGAAATTCTTAGAACAAATGATATGTATTTTGTAAACACAGCATTGTTGCGAGCAAAACGTGTGACTACGCTGAAAGAGGAACTGGTATTTTATCGCGTTGGAACAAAGGATAATTGTCAGGCAACTAATAATATTGCACCACTTGATTTCTTTGAGGCTCTGCGTGGATTGTATCAAGAAGTCCTAGCAACAGGTACTGATCGCACGCTGATCAGCTTCCAAAATCTTTTGGTAAGAAGTTGCTGGTATAATTTACAGTCTTTGCTGATCCTGGACGGAGAAGCGTATGAAAAGCTTTATTGCTTCTTGCATGAAGAGGGATTGAAATCGGTGGATTTCGCCTCGATTGACCATAGCAAAATAAGCAAAGATAATCTCAGCGCATATAAAGAGTGCAAAAAGATCTATGAAGTCTCATTTGCCGGCTATATGACTGATAAGCTGAAATGGTATCGAAATACTCTGGATAATAGGAATGAAGAGGTGAAAAAGCTAAAAAAAGAAGTTACTATGTTAAAATCTCCTCAGAACCAGGCCACTGGTAATGCTATTTTAACGCTTTTGAATTATGAGAATCGGCTGAGAAAGGTGGAAAATATTAGCGCGTGTCTGGAGCATGCCGAAAAAGCACGCGACTTTGAACGTCAGCTTATTTTGATTCGTGCGTCGGCCACTTATAGAATCGGTCGCACAATAACATTTATCCCCAGGCTCCTCAGGCATGTTTTCACAAAAGCGCCTATGTAATTGAAAACCAGCTATACGAAGGTAGCGATTTGATTGTGTAGGTATATAAAAAGGGGAAGCGAAAATGAGTTACGAAGAAAGCAATGTTCTGCCCGCCGCTAACAACAAGAATATAGAGCACCAATATCTGAGCGAATTTTTCGTTATTGACAGCGATAATTTAGATTCGGTTAAAACAGCTTTGTACGGTTATTGTATTTTGAATGATGGTTTTATAACCAGTAAGACGAGGGAATCGGATTTTACTCCTACTGGCGTTGGCGTATACGTCTGGGTAAGAGATGAGACTGTCAATGGTATAATCCGTATAGAACAGGATTTTAATGGAAGTTTTGGCTTGTATATATTTCAAGCGGACGGTTACTTCGCATTGAGTAATTCGTTTGTATTGCTGCTGGATCACATAAAGAAACGCTATCCGATCTCGTTGAATAAAGATTTTTTCAATTACTAATATATATATTGTAGATAAGGAGATTTAAAATGAGCCAAATAGATAAAAAAATTGTAGCCTGGGGGGGGATATAAAAATTTCAATGAAAAAATAGACGCTGCGTTAAAAAAAATACATGTTGATTATGTTTATCCTGGCCCCAGCAAGACATCGTATGATTTACGACAAATTCCTGAGATTGATGTGGAGCAGATACGGTCTATACCCAATGTGGTAATTCTTATTTGCTTCGCACGTGTGGAAGATATCAAACAAGTGGTTCAATTCTGTACTGAGAATAAGATTGCGTTTACCCATATAGATTTCTACTGTTCGGGGAAAGTTTCTACCCGAGTTCTTAAAGCACTCGGCGGAGATATCGTGGATGACAGAGGGAACCATATTGAGGTTTCGATGGATTGTTCAGATAAAATTGATATTTTATTGGGAGCGAGCAGCTTTGGCACAGTAAGAATCGGAGCCGTTCATGTAATCAATCACTTGACCATTGATCTATGGGGAAGCAAAGGATCCATCGAGATCGGAGATGGAACCTCTGTTGTACAGGCCAACATGCTTGTTAACACGAGTGGAAAGATTACTGTCGGGAAGGATTGTATGTTGTCACGAGGAGTGGAGATTTATCAGTCTGATCAGCACTTTATCTTTGATGTATATACCCATAAAAGAATCAACTATTGTAAAAATATTGAAATTGGCAACCATGTCTGGATCGGAAGACAGTGCGAATTGCTAGGTGGTACAAAGATCGGAAATAATTCTATCGTAGGTGCTCGTGCTGTTACGTCAGGTCAGTTTCCAGAGAATGTAGTGATTGTCGGATGCCCTGCAAAGATTATCCGTACTGGCGTTATCTGGTCGCGCGATGAGATTCGCGATGGCGAAGTTGATATACTAGAGGAATGTAAAGATCAGGCGGCCTTGAAATATTTGCCGTATTCATTAAAACAAGAAGAATAATTGCTGTTAGGAGCTAACATTTATGAGTCAATTTGATTATCTTGTGGTAGGCGCTGGTCTGTATGGCGCAGTCTTTGCACATGAAGCAAGAGCGGCAGGGAAATCTGTTTTGGTGGTAGATAAACGCCCCAACATTGCGGGCAATGTTTATACGGAGCAGATTGAGGGAATCCACGTCCACAAATATGGCGCTCACATTTTCCATACAAACAACAAAAGGGTATGGGACTACATTACTCAATTCGCTGATTTCAATCGTTTTACCAATTCTCCAGTGGCAAATTACAAGGGAGAGCTTTATTCCATGCCCTTTAATATGTACACGTTCAATAAAATGTGGGGAGTTGTTACGCCGGAGGAGGCTGAGGCCAGGATCAGCGAACAACGTAAAGAGATAACAGGTGAGCCGCAAAATTTGGAGGAACAGGCGATATCCCTTGTAGGCAGAGATATTTATGAGAAGCTAGTCAAAGGCTATACGGAAAAGCAGTGGGGCCGAGACTGCAGGGAGCTTCCGGCCTTTATTATTAAACGCCTGCCGGTGCGGCTGACTTTTGACAACAACTACTTTAACGCACTTTATCAGGGCATTCCCATCGGAGGTTATACCAAGATGGTTGAGCGTTTGCTGGAAGGAATTGAAGTGCGTCTGAATACTGACTATTTGGAACACAAGACGGAACTGGATGCCCTGGCGGGCATGGTGGTCTATACCGGTCCTATTGATGCCTATTTTGACTTTAAGCTGGGCGCTTTAGAATACCGCAGCGTCCGCTTTGAAACCGAGGTATTGGACAAGCCCAACTTCCAGGGCAATGCGGCGGTCAACTATACCGATCGGGAAACACCCTGGACCAGAATTATCGAGCACAAGTGGTTTGAGTTTGGTAAGGATGAGAAGGGGGCAGACATTCCTAAGACAGTGATTAGCCGAGAATATAGTTCCGAATGGAAGCCGGGAGATGAACCGTATTATCCGGTAAACGACGATAAAAATGGCAGTCTTTATGCCCAGTACAAAGCGTTGGCAGAGAAAGAGACTAAGGTAATCTTTGGTGGACGGCTTGGAGAATACAAATATTATGATATGGATCAAGTGATTGCAGCGGCTCTGGATATGAGCAGAGCAGAGCTTGGTTAATGCTGTCAACAGAGACGACTTTAAGAAAAAAGGATTCAATATGCGCCTGAAACTCTACAACTTCCTCGTAAATAAACATTCAGGGATTAGAACACGCTATCACTATATTCATGACCGAGGCGGAACTTGGAACCGGGTTTTGTCATGGATCTATTTGATGCTGTTGAATTTCGGCTATTATGTGCTGTCTATGCGTTTTCTGGATACGCCAAAGGGAATAGCGACATATGAAGAAAAGGGGCTGCTGACGGACACAAGTGAGTCAGCAGCGGCCATGTCTGGGCATCCTTCGGCGGTGGACTATGCAAAAAAGCTGGCGGAATACGATGTAATATCCTTTGATATCTTTGACACGCTGATTTTGCGCCCGTTTTCCGCGCCGACGGATTTGTTCTTCTTTATGGACGAGCCTTTGGGAATCCTGGATTTTCACCGCATCCGCATGGAGATGGAGGCCAGAGCGCGGGGCTTCCACTTCGAGAAGCACCAAAACTATGAGGCCACCTTGGCGGAAATATGGGAGCTGATCGAAAGGGAAGCGGGAATCCCTGCGCAAACGGGAATGGCGCTGGAACAGGCGCTGGAATTGGAATTTTGCTATGCCAATCCTTTTATGGCGCAGGTATACGAGGCGCTGAGAAAACAGGGAAAACGGATCTTTATCACTACGGATATGTATCTGCCGGCGCAGTTTATCCGCGGGCTGCTTACCAAATGTGGGTATAGCGGATATGAACAGATATTTGTCTCCTGCGAGTATGGGAAGAGCAAAGGCAGCGGGAACCTGTTTGACGAGGTGCTCAAGCTGGCGGGCCGCGGAAAAAGCGTTATACATATAGGCGACAACGAGAATAGCGACGTGAAGCAGCCGCGCAAGTCCGGGCTTGCCGCAATGCACTATCCCAATGTCAACAAAATGGCCTTGACCTACAGAGCTTATGACATGTCCGCTATGGTTGGCGGCGCTTACAGGGGGCTTGTTGCCAACAGGCTTTATAGCGGCGAACAGCAATACAGCAGGGCATATGAATACGGCTTTATCTGCGGCGGGCTGTTTGTGACGGGCTTCTGCGGCTTCATCCATGATTACTGCGAGCAAAATAAAGCGGAAAAGGTTTTGTTTCTGGCCAGAGACGGAGACATCCTCAAACGGGTTTACGATTCTCTATACCCCGGGGAGAACACGGAGTATGTCTATTGGTCCCGCATGGCGGCGGTCAAGCTTATGGCCGAACATAACCGATACGATTATTTTCGCCGCTTTATCTGGCACAAAACCGGCGAGGGAAAGACGGCAAATCAGATCCTGCGGGAGATGGAGCTTGAGCCGCTGGGGGAGAAGCTGAAAGACGGCACCTGGGGAATTGAGGCGGATGACATTATAAGTGCTCAGAATGGAGAGCGGCTGAAAAAGTTCCTCCTTGAAAACTGGGAAACGGTGCTTGCGTGCTATGATGAGGAGCAAGCTGCGGCGAAGATGGTTTTCGAGGATATGCTTTCTGGCTGCAAACGAGCAGTGACAGTCGATATTGGCTGGGCCGGAAGCGGCGGAGCGGCGTTAAGCTATCTTGTTGAGCGGGAATGGAAAATTCCGTGTGAAGTGACTGGGATTGTGGCCGGGACAAACACAATGCATAACGCGGAGCCTGATACCAGCGAGGGCTTTCTTCAGGCTGGAAAAATGACCGCTTATCTGTATTCCCAGGCCCACAATCGGGACTTGCTGAAAAAACATGACCCGAACCGGGATTACAATATTTACTGGGAGCTGTTGCTCTCTTCCACTGAACCGAGTTTTTTGGGATATGCTCTTGATAAGGGCAAACCGGCCCCGCGTTTTGGCAGGTGCGATTTGAACCCGGAGGGAATAAGAGAGATTCAAAAGGGGATTGAGGATTTCGCCGCTGACTATAAGCTGCATTTTGGCAGACACAGGGAAATGTTCAGCATCAGCGGACGGGATGCCTATGCGCCAATGCTTCTTGCGGCGGGAAAAAATGAGGAATATCTGAAAAAAATAGCAGCAGATTTTAATATAGAAATCGGCGTCAAAAATTAAGAGGAGGGAATGCGGCAATGAAAAAAGAAGGCAATACACGCAAAAAAATGAACCCCGTTGTAGCGGCGGTTTGTACGGTTGTAATATTATTTTTGGCTGTGGTGATTGCTGCAGTAATCTTTATCAATGGCAAACTTAATAAAATTTCCTATGCGGATACCACGGCGCCTACTGTAAATCCGGAGAGCGTTGTTGTTCAGGCAGAGGAAGAATTGATACAGGATACAGAGGAGCGCAATGTTTTAGAAGAGACAGAGACAAATGGACGGCTCCCCGTAGGAGAAGCGACCCACAGAGACAATATCGTGAATATTTTGTTTCTTGGTTCTGACATGCGGATAGCGGGAACCTCGGACAAGGGACGGGCCGACAGCGTGATGCTTTGCTCGCTGAATACGGATACCGGTGACATCAAGCTTATTAGCTTTGAACGGGCCATCGGCGTACCAATCCCCGGGCATGATGACGACTGGCTTACCCATTCTTTCAGCTACGGAGGAGCAGAGCTGACCACAGACATCATCCGGGAGTGTTTCAGACTTGATATCGCCGGGTATGTTAATGTGGATTTTGAAAGCTTTGCCGACGTGATCGACGCAGTTGGCGGCGTTGACCTTGAACTTACGGCGACTGAGGCGGGCGCCCTTAACGGCAATCTGGGAACCGGAGCCTGGGTAAAGCACCCAGTGTCTGAAGGATGGAATCATATGGACGGATACGACACGCTTATGTATGCCCGTTTGCGTTTCATAGATTCTGACTGGAACCGCACTGCAAGGCAGAGAAATGTGATACAGGCGGTGATAAACCAGACAAAGAATCTGAATATTTTTGAAATAAACACGCTGGCGGATACGGTTCTGCCTCTGGTCAAAACAGACCTGAGCAAATCGCAGATCGCGTCTCTGCTGGTCAGCGCTTCTAAATTTTTGGGGGCGACTGCAGAGCAGTATATTGTTCCTACCCAGGAAGAGGGACTCGATTGCTATATTGGCGAGGGAGACAGATATCTGTTTTACATTGACTATAACGAATGGGCAGATTATATAGAAAAAATTATTTATGAATGAAAACCACGGGGAGAAACGGGGCTGTGAGCTGAATGAACAAGCGGATAAAAAACCGGTGGTCAAAATGCGCTGTCTTATTCATAGCTGGGCGTGATGAGAAAACGGTTCAATCGGAGCTATATTACCCAGGCTGCGCGGTGATACGTGAAGATGCAGATATTTCGGTGCTTGATGAGGAAATTCGTGCAGCCGATGCAGTATATCTCTACAAGGTGTCTGGAAACACAAGGGAAAACCTGGCTGTGAAATGCATGGTTTTGCAGAAAGAATGGGTTTGTTCTGTAAGTCTTGCGGAGAGTGTGAGCTGTGGGATAAATAGGATTGATGCAGACTATGACAGTCCGGTAATTTGCTTTTGTGGGAGAGAAAAGAAAGTTCAAAGTGTAATAAAAAGAGGCTTTGATATTTTTCTTTCCTGCGTTGCCCTGATCGTGCTTTCTCCTGTTTTCTTGGCCGCGGCGCTTTGTATAAAATTAGATGACCACGGACCTATATTCTATACCCAGAGACGGTATACAAAAGGCTGCCGCGAATTTGATATCTATAAATTCCGCAGCATGGTTCTGAACGCCGAAAGCGGCGAGGCTGTCCTGGCCAGCAAAAGCGATCCTCGCCTTACGCGGGTTGGAAGATTCATGCGAAACCTGAAGCTTGATGAGCTGCCGCAGTTGATCAATATCCTCAAAGGCGATATGAGCATTGTTGGGCCGCGCCCGGAGCGTGCTGAATTGATTGAGGAGGCGCTAAAAAGTGTGCCGGATTTTTGCCTTAGAAATATAGTCACGGCCGGGCTGACAGGATATGCGCAGGTTATGGGGAGCTACAATACCTCCTTTGAGGAAAAGCTAAAGTGGGATTTGATGTACATAAATAACTTTTCGCTGCGCTTAGATGCAAAAATCATTGCGATGACCATTCCTTCTATTTTCAGAAAAGAAAATTCCGAGGATCATTCAAAATGGGAAATAGACATTTTCCCTGGGGAGATAAAGAAATAGTGGATAAAATATTGGCCATTGGAACAGATAGGCATAGTTCGGAAGAGGGAAATGTTGAAAACGTTATATTGACGATGATTGTTGGCATAGACACCCAAGATAAGGTGATCGAGATAGTTAATATGGACTGTGATATGCCGGTTTTTCTTGGGGATAGCGGGACGGTATGTCTGGGGGCTTTTATTGAGCAGTGTTTTCGCAGCGGCGATGCTCATGCGCTTGATGAAATAAATGCTGTTTTGGGAATTGATGTGACTTATTATGTGTATGCAGATATAAAGGACATAGTGAATTCGATTTCCGGAATAGATATTGTCCTGGATAAAGGCGAGAAGCAGCTCGTGGGGATAGAAACTGAGGATTTGAACGGTTTGGTAAGCTTAGATGCGGATCAGGCGGCTGCTTATCTTGGCGCTAAAGTGAATTTAACCGTGGAGGAGAGAACGGAGCGGCAGTTTCGATTTGTAAAAGCCGCTGTAAAAAAAGTACTGTCGCTGGAACCCAAAAAAGTCCTGCAAATATTTCATAAAGCCTCAAAAAAGTTTTTCACCAATATGGAAAAGCTCGAGATACTCAAAAGCGTCTTGGCTATCATTCTGCATTGGCCGATGACTGTCCATAAAATTGCATTATAAAGATAATGCATAATAAGTGAAATACATGGGGGTGTTTCTCCATGTTGTGTTAAAAGAATAAAGTTGGAAAAAGGAGCGCAAATAGCTAAGCAGCTGTTTGCGCTTATTTTTTTCCCGACTGCTTTCCGCCAAATTCATGATCGAAAGATATTAAATTTTGCAGAAGGCAGTCGCTTTTTTCTGTTCCTTTTTTGCCAGAAATATGGTATATACCCAGAAAATCTAAAAAAATGTTATTTTGCGACAAAAGGGCATAAAGAGCCGCCCCACTGCCGCTCCCCTCCGCTTTTGAGATTTTGATCCTTTCAACATCTCAAAGAATGGAGGAATCACTATGTCACGGCGAAGGACAAAGCCGGAAGAAATACGAAATCCAGAACACTATTTTAACCGATATATTGCCAAAGAAGTGCAACACGACGAAGCAGAAACAACAGCATATCAAAGCATACATAAGTCTTTTGAGGCGATCCTTCTGGGTGAGGATCCAGAAATCAGCAGAAGAAAGCTCCTGAGGCTTACTGCCAATGAAGATGAATACCAGCTCAGAAGACACGAATATAGATCGGTAAGCGATTGGCTGGGGGATATTGAGAATCAAGATCTATATCGAGCGCTGAGCAAGCTCAATGATTGTCAGCAGCTTATTTTGCTGTACCGTTATGATTATTTGCTATCCCAGAAGGATGTGGCCGCTATGCTGCATGTCTCTCAGCAGGCGGTTTCCAAGCAAGAGCGCTCTGCAATAAATTTTTTGAAAAAATTTTTGTCAGAAGGTTGTGAAAAAACTTGATTTTATCCCTACCTATTATGAGGGGAACTTTTCAAGTTCACTCCCTTGCTCCTTGAAAAATGAATATCCGGCAGTGGAATAACTTCAGCAGAAAAGCGAGCGCGTGAGAGGGTACGCCAAGACCACCTGTGCAGGCTGTGGAGCCTGTATCAAATGAACGGCAATAAGGTGCCCAGCGGTTCAGCCCATCTCCAAACAGCTTTGGCAGGCTGCTTTGCCATGACCTTTTCTGCCTATAATGGTACCCCATGCTCAGCCTTAGTCTCAAACAAAGGGAGCAGCTCGGAGAGATCCTCGGAGGGGAAGAGATTCCCGGAGCGCAGCGCCAACCGCGGTTTCAACTGTCCGCCCTCGCCTGGGGAAGTAGTGTCGAATACAGGCAAAGCAAAATCTCAAAAGCAGACAAAACGGCCTGCTATCTGTTTATAGCTGTTTATAGCAGGCCGTTACTTTTATTCAAGGGTGATACTATCAATATATCTGAATTTGAAGCAACTGTTGGAAACCAAGGGGAACTTGTGATTCCAATGAAAATCATTGCCCAGATGGGTCTGGGTCCAAGTGACAATGTATATATATCTTACATAACAGACGACGGATTTCGCAATCGTTTCCGCGAGTTTATGCTCTCACCTTACCCTTTTGATGAGACGGAACAGCCGACATATCTTTCTGTTCCCACGGCATTACTTGCAGAAGCAAATATTCCAGAGGACACGGAGATTGAGATCATATGCTTAGACGGCGCTGTTATCCTATGCCGTGAGAAAGCATTGAGCTCCGAAGATATGCGCCAAATCCTACAAAGTATGGATATCGCACTCGATCTTTCTTTCTGCGTACCGGATGATCCCGAAGCAGCGCAGGAATACCTGCAGCAACATATTAATAACGTCGAGGATGAACTTTATGAAGATAACCGAGAATGAAAATCTTATAAGTACCACAGTACAAGGCGTCCCTGTAATAATATCATTCGCCTCAAATGCTGAATGCTCCATCCCTCCACTTGTATTTGAGATTCTACGAGCAACCTACATAAGACAGCACCTGTCTTAAAAAGCGAGTTTCCATCATGTCGAAGCAGGTATACTGTCTTTACCGCGTTTCTACAAAAGGTCAAGTAGAAAAAGACGATATTCCCATGCAGAAGCAGCGTTGTCATGAATTTGCCGCACAGATGGGATGGGAAATCGCCAAAGAGTTTTCTGAAAAAGGCGTTTCCGGCTTTAAAGTTTCCGCCAAAGACCGAGACGCCATTCAGGAAATCCAAAAAGACGCCGCCATGAACAAGTTTGATATCCTACTTGTTTTTATGTTTGACCGCCTTGGGCGCAAGGAAGATGAAACTCCCTTCGTCGTGGAGTGGTTTGTCAAAAATGGTATTGAAGTCTGGAGCGCTGTTGAGGGCCAGCAGAAAATAGAAAACCATGTAGATAAGCTGATGAATTATATCCGTTACTGGCAAGCGTCCGGGGAGAGTATAAAAACTTCAATCCGGGTTAAGACCCGCTTGGCGCAAATTGTTCAGGAGGGACGTTTTCGAGGCGGCAGTGTCCCCTACGGATACCGCTTAGTCAAGAAGGGCCGTGTTGGGAAAAAGAATCGGGAACTCTATGACATTGAGATAGATCCCGATGAAGCCTCTGTGATCTCCCGTATCTTTGAGTTAGCAGATAAATATGGCTACGGCGGCAGGAAGATATCTTCTGAATTAAAGAAAGAAGGTCTGCTCAACCAACGCACCGGCCAGCCATTCCACTATTCAACGATTCAGAATATCCTTCGGAATATCACATATGTCGGTATCATGCGGAGTGGAGAGACAAAGTCTGATATTTTCCCGGAGCTGCAGATCATCACGCCCGAGCAGTTCGGGCGAATTGAAAAAGCCCGTGAACAAAGGACCATTGACTACACCGCGAAGATGGCCTCCGTTTACCAGAAAACCGTTATCCTTGAAAATGGCGAGGAGGCCACAGTACTGCGACCCCCTCGTGATGTCCCGAGAAAAAATGTGGGACAGGCTCTTCTATCCGGCAATGTGTACTGCGGTCACTGCGGCGGCCGCATCTTTGCGTCCACCGGTAGAAAGAGCCATCATACCACCGCTGGAGAAGTTCAGGAACGTATTCCCATTTATAAATGCTATAACAGAACACAGCACAAAGAGCTGTGTGACGGTCCTTCCACATACCGCGCTCAAAAGGTCGACGCCATTCTGGAAGAAATCCTCCGGGATATATTTGTTAAGGCAAAAGGTGTCAACGAATATGACTTAATACAGGCCCAGTTAGCTGAAACAGCTGAAGATTATCAGCGGCGCATCAAAAATGTCAAGGCAGACTTAACCAAAAACCTAAAGGAACTGGACAAGTGGGAAAACCTTATGCTTGATTCTATCGAAGGTACCTGTGTCTTTACCCCGGAACAAGTGAAAAGGCGTATGGATACCGTGCAGGAAACCATAAATGATTTGACTCGGCAAAGCCATACCCTACAAGTCGAGGCGGAACAGGCCAGAATACAAACCCAGGAATTCAAGAACCAGTACGAACGGCTCTTAAACTGGGCAAGCATCTTTGATTCCGCCAGCATAGAAGAAAAGAAGATGATCGCATCCTATGTTTTCAAGGCTGTCACCATCAGCCGTGACTACAAGCTCCAAATTGAATTTAACATTTCCGAAGCGCAGTACCTCAATGGGATGGAAATGTGACGTCTTCTCCTCCTTCAAAAATGCTCATGAGATTTTCCTGATCTCATGAGCATTTTTGTTAATATATCCTTTTTATTTTCTCTGCCTGCACCTGATATGTCCGGCAGAACTCCTCCAGATCAGCCGGAGAGCGGAGCAGCATGACTTCCCGGAGCTGGCCGGTAGCGCGGCTTCGCATACACGCCACCTGTTCGCCGGTGCAAATGCTGCACCGGATCACCGGCTCAAACTCCTCCGGAGGAAAAAGCAGCGCCTCCTGTTTTCGTTTTCTGAACAAGCCCATGCCCTCTCCCCCTTTCTTTCAGTATAACGTCTCCCCCGCCGTTTGATGAGGCAAATTCATCTTGGTTTTTGCCCTGTGAAGATATATAATATGAGCATAAACGATAGTTCTATAAGTTAATACGCTAAACGAAAAGTCGAGGAGGATGTTTTCGGTGGAACATGAGAATAGCGCGTTAACTCTCCGTGAAGAAGTTATTCGCTTAATTTCATTGAAGCAAGAAGGCGGCTACTGGGATTTCAAACGGGAGTGGCACGAAAAGAAAGGCGCGCTTCTGCATGATATTATCTGCATGGCCAATAATCTCCATAACCGCAATGCATATATTATTATCGGCGTAGATGAAGAAAACGAATATAGAATTGTAGACGTAAAGGATGATCCAAACCGTAAAACCACTCAGAAGGTGGTAGATTTTTTTAAAGATAAAAAGTTTGCCGGTGGAATCCGTCCCCTTGTTCATGTTGAACAAATAGTTTTATATTCTGAAACAATAGATATAATCGTTGTTGAAAACAGTCATAATACGCCATTCTACTTAACAGAACAATTTGAAGGTGTCAGAGCAAATCACATATATACCCGCATAATGGACACAAACACTCCTATTGATAAATCTGCGGATATAAATTATATTGAATACCTCTGGCGTAAGCGATTCCACCTTGATGAAACTCCATTGGAAAAGGCCTCATATTATTTGAAATATCCTCAGAATTGGGCAAACTCCCCAATAGAGTACGATTTTTGTAAATTTTATAAACCAGCTCCTGAGTTCATTATTAGAAAAGATCATGATGAAACGCGCACAGACTATGAGTTTTACCTATTCGGGCAAATGGACAGTCGCCCGCGTTGGTACACAATAACTCTATATTACTATCAGACAGCACTGGAGCAATTTATTGGTGCAGCGCTTGACGGTGGCCGATGCTTCGTAGTTGCACCTCCGATTTCGGGTGTATCGTTTTCTGAACACTTCAGTTGGGACGTAAGCTATCGTTACTATGAAATAGATACATTGGAGTATACTGTATTGCAATTCTTCCAGTTTGGGGGAACATCTGACTATTATGCATTTAATCGCTTCATGAAATGCGTTCTTATGTTCAGTTCCGAAACCGAACGGTCTCAATTTGAAGCATATGTTGAGCATAGGGAAAACCGTTATCGTGAACTCTATGCTAAGCAGGGGTGACACCGGACTGCCTAATTTTCCTAACCTTGAGGGGTATGTAATGGACGAATTTAAAAAGGAGTATCGTAATGCTTTGGTTATGCAGCAGATGTTAACAGAGTTTAGGCAGAAAAAGTAATCTTCTGCTATGAAATACCAAATATTACCGATCTTGAAGTTGTGATCCATATTAGCATGAACAGATTGTTGGAGAGCAATATGCAGTTGGAATTTCAATGAGAATGTGGTAAACTAATAACAGTATTTTAGCAGGAGGAGGTGCACAATGGAATATACGCTAATGCACAAGAACATTTCTGTTCTGGATTTTGATCTCGATGAGACCACCAGCTCGGTTCACAAAATTGGTATGCTTTATCATCTGGAGCACCTTCCTCTCGGAACTGTTTCCTTGCGCGGAGAAGTTGACCGTGCCGCCTTAAACTCTTGGTGGATTGACCGTAGCATTCCGGCCAGCCGCTCCGGCGTCCGCAGAGCATTAGAAACACTGAACCTCGCCAATACGCAGATGCTCTTGACACGGTGCTTCGGTCTGAGCCTGTCCGACCAATACTGGGTAAAGCCGCAAGGCAGTGACTTAAAGTGGGATCGCATCAATTTCTTCACTAACCCCTTTTCCGAGGACATCGGCAACGTCCTTCTCGGAAAAGCAACGGATAGCGTCGACTTCAATTTCCACTCACCGGATAACACCTCTGACGGTTTCCTCAAAAAACGTTGGAAAATCATCGACGGGAAGCGTTGTCTGCTGAAAGCTGGAAGCAATCCTTTTATGCAGCAACCCTTTAATGAGGTCATTGCCTCTCTCGTGGCAGAGCGTTTGGATATCCCGCATATTCCGTACACCTTACTGTGGGATGACGGTATGCCGTACAGCGTCTGCGAGGACTTTATCACCCCGGATACTGAGCTTGTCAGCGCATGGCGCGTCATGCAGTCCCGGAAGAAAGATAACAGTACTTCCGTCTATCGCCACTATCTGAATTGCTGTGAAGCTCTCGGCGTTCCCGGCATTGAGCACGCCGTGAATCAGATGATCGTCCTTGATTATCTGATTGCCAATGAGGATCGGCACCAAAATAACTTTGGCTTAATTCGAAACGCTGACACACTGGAATGGATTGGCACAGCTCCGATTTTTGACAGTGGCTCCTCGTTGGGCTATGATAAGTTGCCAAATCAAATTCTCTCCCTTCGCGGTACTGAGTGTAAACCCTTTAAGAAAACTCATGCAGAGCAGCTCAAACTGGTGACCTCCTTTGATTGGATCAATTTCGATAAGCTGAACGGCATTGAGGAGGAGATCCGCCAGATCTTCGACCAGGCAGGCGACTATATGGACGAGGCTAGGAAGTCTGCTATTCTTCATACATTCTCTTCTCGTCTTGAAAATCTCATGATACTGTCCGAGGTGCAGCGGCCAACAGATGATATTGAACAGGATGTAGGGCACGATACCGCACAGGATTACGGAATCAAGATGGATATGTAAGTCGATGCTACAACGCCCGGATTATAGTTTGGAAAAACAGCCGACGCTCGAATTTAAAGGAGCGTCGGCTGTGTCCTTAACATGACAGGAGCACTTGAGATATGAAATAGATACGGTTTGTATTTTAGATATTCTGAGCACCAGACAGTATATCAACACTTTCATCATATTTAGATGAATCCAGTCTATTATCAATAATTCTATGTGCAGTTACCATGAGATTTGAACTATACTTTTTGTTTAATTCAATGCCTGCTTTCAACAAATAATCATTGTCGCAAACTGGCTGAAGAACGGTTAATAGCTGACACGCAGCAGGAGTTAGTGTATAACAGCTGTACTTGTAGGAAAGGAGCATTCCATCAGATCTCTTATACTTCACGACTAAAATGATATCATCATTCCAGATTCCACTTGGATATACATTTAAAGAAATCCGATTATCGCTTCTAATAGAATTCAAGAGGCCACAGTCTTCTAAAACAATGAACTCTTGTCTTCTAATCCCATATGCCTCATTGATATCTACTGCAGCATCATCAAACATGCTAAGAACAAATTTTATTCCAGTTTGTTCTGTTAATACAAACTTGGAAATAGTTTGGAACAGCTTTGCCTCTTTTTGATTTAGATTTCGTAGGGTCTCTAAGGTTCTAAATGAGAAAAGCCCATGATTTGAGATTTCACCAGCCAAGACTTTTGCCCATAGCTGTTGCATTTCTTGATTGCTTATATATCCGGCGGCATCAAAAAATCGGATAAACCAATCGAAGTCATATTCAGTATGGGCCCCCGCAGTTGAATCTGTGGCATCTTGAGATAGGGTTTCATCTGCCAATTGAGCAATTTTCAAGAAATTATTGCATCGATACAACTCCAAATAGGACATTTTCCCTTCTGCCAACAATTTGTCTGTAACTTCGGAAAATTTTCCGGCTTTTAACTTTTCACATTCTGTGACAGTTGTGGTCCTGCGCAAGAATAAGGTTCCCAGAATAGCACCAACAATACCGCTAAGCGATGACTGCAAAATAGGAGCCCCAGCTTTCGCAATTTCTATCGCCGTATTAGGATCCATAATATTTTCCTACCTTTCAGACCTATCCCACATATAGATTGTTTGCTGCAATTCGAATTCTGCAATTTCTTTCTGTGTAGCAAGACGAATGTACACTTTTCCGCAGTCTGGACACTGTGCAGTTGGAGACGCCCGAGAAACCAGGAAACGGCATTGATTGCACGCATATACCATATTTTTTGCATACTTTCGTACTTATTTATTTTAGCACGAAGCGAAGCCTTTTTCAATCTAAACTCAGAAAGGAGGCCGCGTCGACAGTAAATAAAGATAAGTATTCCGGTTCAACTCCAGTCATGCAGTCATGCTATATTAATAATAAAAGAGGTAGAATCTAAATCTGTCCGATTTGTGATAACAGCAGCATTGATTGCTGTATATTTTAATAAGCATAGATAGTCGATTCGCGAGGTGATAAAACTTGCCCTCAACTGGTTCGCCCGCCGAAAAAGGGTCTGCTTTAAGCTCAACGTGCGAGGGCGTCATGTTCGGTCTGCTGTCCCTGCTGGCCTATTGGCTGGGAGAACGGCAGAGCGGCTCGGCTGCCGGTGGACAGACGCTGTGCTTTCTGGTTCTCGCCCTCTCGCAAATCGTGCAGGCCTTCAATATGCGCTCGGAGCACTCCCTCTTTGCCATCGGCCCCTTCACAAATCCCAGTCTGAACCGGGCGGCCCTCCTGTCCGCCGCCCTGGTGGCCCTGGTTCTGTTCACGCCCCTGCGCACCGCTTTCGGTCTGATGCTTCTCCCGGGAAAGCTGTATCTGCTGGGGTTGGGACTGATTTTGATTCCCGTGGCGGTGATGGAAGTTTCCAAAGCCGTTGGCCTTATCCGGCATCAGCCCTGAAGTCTTCCCCTGTGCGCTTTCGTTTTCCGTCTTAAAGAAATCATAAGGGTTTACCCCGTTTATCCTTAAGCCGCCTCCCGCTATAATTGTTTTTGCCGGGGCAATCCGGCAAAAAAGGTTCTTCCCGGCGCCGAAGCCGGGAAGAACCGGAAAGCGCCCGGGCAAATGCGGCCCATTGGGCATGAGACGGAGGGTTCCCATGAAAACCGTAGAGATCATCAACTTCACCATCATGTGCCTGTTTTTCCTTTGCTATTCCTACCAGTTTTTCTATATCCCGGTGTCGCTGCTGGGGAAGCAGCGGCCCCTGGGAAGGCCCCGGCTGCACCGCTATGCCGTGCTCATCGCGGCCAGAAACGAGAGCGCGGTGATCGGCCAGCTTCTGGACAGCATCCGTGGGCAGGATTACCCGGCAGAACTGGTGGATATTTTCGTGGTGGCCGACAACTGCACCGATGATACGGCGGCAGTGGCTGCGGCCCACGGCGCCAGGGTATTCTGCCGCCGGGACACCCGCCATGTGGGTAAGGGCTACGCCATGGCCTTCCTGCTGGAGGCCATGGAGCGCCGGGGCTTTACCGCTTACGACGCCTATCTGGTGCTGGATGCGGACAATCTTATTGCCCCCAATTACATAAGTGAGATGAACAAAACCTTCTCCTCCGGCTATGCCATTGTCACCAGCTACCGCAATTCCAAGAACTATGGCGATAACTGGATCTCCGCCGGTTATGCCCTGTGGTTTCTGCGGGAATCCCGGTATCTGAACCAGGCCCGGATGCTGCTGGGCAGCAGCTGCGCCGTGTCCGGCACCGGCTTTTTGTTCTCCCGGGAGACGCTGGAGCGCTGCGGCGGCTGGCATTTCTTCCTGCTGACGGAGGATATCGAGTTCACCATTTTCAATGTCCTGCGGGGCGAGCGGATCGGCTACTGCGGCAGTGCGGTGGTGTATGATGAGCAGCCCACAGATTTTCGCCAGTCCTGGCGGCAGCGGCTGCGCTGGTCCCGGGGCTATATGCAGGTCTTTGCCCGCTACGGCGGGGCGCTGCTGAAAGGGATGTTCCGGGGCAGCCTCTCCTGCTATGACATGGCCATGAACATTATGCCTGCGGCCATATTGACCTGCGCCAGTCTGGTGCTGAACGTTGGCATAGCCTTCTTCCAGTTTGCCACCGGGGGCGATCTGGCAGCCTTGGCCCTGTCCCTGGGACAGACGGTGTGCAATCTGTATCTCACCCTTTTTGTGCTGGGGGCCATCACCACCGCCACCGAGTGGAAAAAGATCCACTGCCCCGGCGGCAAGAAGCTGCTCTACATGTTCACCTTTCCCCTGTTCATGTTCACCTATCTTCCCATCTGCATTGCCTCCCTTTTCATCGACGTGCAGTGGCAGCCCATCCGCCACCAGCGGTGTATGGGGCTGGAGGAGATCGGCAGCGGCAGCCGCGGACAAGTCCCCGCTCTCCCCCGCTGTCCGCAAAAGGCCCCCTGTTCTCTGGCAGCCGCGTCCCTTTCCGACCATGACCAGGCCGTCGGTTCATGAGCAGCCCAGATGCGGGAAAACACAGCTTGCAAATTGAGCAAATTGAAAAGGGCTGCCCTGAGACTGTTAAAAAACGTAGTATATTGACTCCCTTATGTAATGGCCCAGGCTGGCTTCTCTTGCCCTGCGGGCAATTCACCGACCGGGAGCTGGCACGGTGAAGCCGTGGCTGAGGGATATAGGCTCCCTTGTGTAAAGGGAGCTGTCGGCGCAGCCGACTGAGGGATTGTTCTTTTGCGAAAAGGCAAATTTTTCGCAAAAATCATAACTTTTTTGTCACCAACCCCTCCGTCAAAAATCCTTGATTTTTGCCACCTCCCCTTACACAGGGGAGGCTTTAATGGGTTCTTTGATTATGAGGGCTGCCCGTTTCAACGGGCAGCCCTCATAATCAAAAGACGCTATATGATTTATCTCAATTTACCCATGGCGGACAAGAACGCGTCAACTTCGCTCTCCTGTGTTCCCCATGCTGTAACAAGGCGTATCGGTATCATGCCATCCTTTTCAGAAGCCCATTCATAAAAGAAGAACTCCTTTTCCAGTTCTCTTACCAGGTTGGCGGGAAGGATCGGGAAAAGCTGATTCGTTTGTGACTCGCTATAGAAGCTCACGCCCATATCCGATAGACCTTTTCTCAGCTTATCGGCCATCCCGTTTGCATGTTTGGCCATCTCAAAATAGATACTATCCAGCCCGCCCTCCAAAAGCGCCTCAAACTGGACGCCAATCAGCCGTCCCTTTGCCAAGAGGCCGCATTGCCGTTTCATCATCCAGCGAAAGTTCTTGTTGATCTCCTGGTTTTTGATCACCAATGCTTCTCCGAAAAGGGCGCCGTTCTTTGTCCCGCCAATGTAAAAAGCGTCGCAAAGCTGTGCAAGCTCCGCAATCGAAAGGTCGTTGTCCCTGCAAGTGATTGCTGCGCCCAGCCGTGCCCCGTCTACATAGAGAAGCATATTTTTCTCCTGGCATTTTTCTGCGATTGCCGTCATCTCTGCCTTGCTGTAAATCGAACCGATTTCTGTGGGCTGTGAAAGATACACCAATTTGGGCACAGGCGTATGTTCATCCTCACACTCCTCCCAGGCCCGGTCGATCATTTCCGTGGTCAATTTCCCGTTTATTCCGTCCATTGCGATGACACGATGCCCTGTCCCCTCAACGGCTCCTGTTTCGTGAAAATAGATATGACCGCTGCGGGCAGAAACAACAGCCTCATACGGTTTCAGGCTTGCCGCAATAAACGTGACATTACAGGGCGTCCCCCCCACCATCATGTGCACCTGGCAGTCATCCAGACCAATCAGATCTTTGATCATTTTTTCCGCATGGCGGCAATGCGCATCCAGTCCATACCCATCCGTATGTTCCAGATTCGTTTTCAGAAGCGCCTCCATCACTTTGGGGTGCGCTCCCTGACTATAATCAGAGCGAAAAAATATCATGGCCCATTTCTCCTTCAAATGATTGTTTTACCCAAATCAAAATTTCACTATGCTGTCTGTAGCATCGCTTGACAAGGGGCTACACGGTTTTGACGGGCAGAAAGACGCCCATTCTGCTTCAAAGCCCTTGACAATACAGCAAGTATTCTCTGCGGTCTTTTCATTGACTGGACGCATTTCTGCTCCGTCAAAACTGCGCGCACCTGACAGCGATGTATTTTTGAGTGATTTTTGGTTTTACCCAAGCCGAAGCCCAGCGAAAGCGGGTTCGGTTTGGAGAGGAAGATGGCGCTGGTGGATATGCAGCTTTTGCTTTTGGCAGAAGCGAAATGGAATCAGCGTCATCTGACGAGTCGTTACCCATCAAAGCGAAAAGGGCAAAAAGCGCCTAAAAGACACGCTGTCAGGCGTGTATGCCCTTGTCAAGCGATGCTATATTCCTCATTTTCTCCCGCAGATTCCCATTTGCCGCTCTGGATTGTATCACGCCCGGCAGCTCCAGTCAAGAAAGGCGAAGGGCTTGTAAATATTGAATACCCTCTCAGTCAGCTACGCTGACAGCTCCCCCAAAGGGGGAGCCTATGGGGTTAGGAATGACGATGCTGCCGCAGGGCTTGCACCCCACGTCCGGGAAATAAGCTCTCACAATAGAATGACAGACTATGATATTCAATCATGGCTCGCCCTCTGGGAGAGCTGGCGCGGAGCGCCTGAGAGGGAAAAATAGATAACGGATGCTTCGCAAAGATGCCACGCCCTCTCAGTCAGCCTGCGGCTGCCAGCTCCCCCAGAGGGGGAGCCTATGGGGATATGACCTTTCCCCGGCTCTTACGGCAACCGGGGAAAGGTCATACAGTACCCGCAAGTGGCACGCCGCATCCGTAGGGCGGCAAAGCCGCCAACAGCTGCGCAGCGAGTTTCTCCTGCCGTAGGGGCGTGCATCGCACGTCCGCGAAACGCGGCAGGCCGAAATGACAAGCTGAAAAGGAGCTGTAGCAAAACGAATAATTCTGCTACAGATCCTATTTCTATGCGTAGGAGGAAAAATGTTGTGAAAAAGATATGCATCTGTTGAAAACAGAGAACGCCAAAGAAGACCCGCCAGAAAAATGTCGAGTCGAATAGGGCAAA
>Ga0129308_1001119_pt1 | contig 30906 bp, 19 predicted proteins | sample L827metagenome_FD_94440 | JGI IMG/M metagenome (GOLD analysis project Ga0129308, IMG submission 94440) | Ring-tailed lemur group fecal microbial communities from Wisconsin, USA - L827 metagenome | ecosystem: Host-associated > Mammals > Digestive system > Large intestine > Fecal | place: USA...
GCATTTCAGAATCGCGCGTCGATTTGCGGTCCCGCAATAGCGTCGGGGCTTGGATTGCTATGCCTTGATTGCATGCGATAATACTGGGCCTAAAAATTCAAAACGATTATTGGTTGATCGTCTTCGCTCCCAGGCGCACTTCACCAGCTTCAATCTCACTTTGAAGTCATATTGAAGTTTTGTTTGAAGTGACTTCGAAGTTGTTGAAGTAGCTGGGCATATGTCCAGCCCAGAGGTTCTTTGAAAGTGCCGGCAGCGCTGCGGCACAGTGTGACTGCGCCTGAGCGACACGCAGATTCGAAAGCGGCGTGCTATAGTTTCTCGCATCCGCCCTCGCACGGATGGCCGCCGGGCTCGACGCCCCGGCCAGGCAAGGCTCCCGACACCATGGCGGTTCGGATGCTGCGTTGCCACCGTTTACCTGCGAGGCTGTACGCAGAAAGGCATATCATGATGTTCTTCCCCGCCACTTCGGCGGCGCAGCTGCGCCTGTACCTGGACGAATCGGGCACGCTGGGCTTCGGCGACGAGGTCTTCACCATGGCGATGGTGCTCGTCAGCGACCTGGCAAAACTCGAAGGCTGCATCGCACGCAACAAGACCACGCAGGCCGAGATCAAAGCCTCGCAGATGAAAACCGCCCAGAAGCTCGCCCTGGCAAAGACGATCCTCGAGCACAACGACCTCGAGATTTACCTGCTCACCATCGACCCCGCGGCGGCGAACACCTGCGAGCGCAAGCTCGACAAAGAGCTGCTCTACGACTCGATGATTGCCCAGGCCATGGCCTATTACCTGGAGCGCGACGAGCTGCCCCGGGGCGGCGCCTATCGCCTGTCGCTCGACATGCGCGGCGGCATTCGCGAGAGCTTCGAGGACATGGTGTGCGAGAGCATCGGCAACGTCCTCATGCACCGCGAGGAGCCGCTCGTAAGCGACCTGCAGATTCGCTACATGGACTCCAAATACTCCGCCGGCGTGCAGGTGGCCGACCTGTTCAGCAACATCTACCGCACCGCGCTGTCGCTGTCCGACTCGCCCTGCAACGAGTTTTTGCGCAAAGGGTACGCTGACGGCATCATCCACCTGGGCTTTTCGTTCGGCCTGCCCGAGCTGGCAAACCAGATGGCCCAGATAGCAAACGACCTGCGCGCCCATGTCGAATACAACGCGGCCAACAACATCGCGAGCACCTTCCGCATGATGCCGACGGGCATGGAGGAGGGCGCCGTGGTGTTCGGCTCGAACGGTGAGACCCAGGCAGACAAGCTGGTGGATGCCGAGCCCCTTGCTGCGGATGGCGCGGGGCTGGATGTGGCCGACGACGATGCGGCCGGCGATGCGCCCGATATGGGCACCGACAGTGCGGTCAGCAATGCGCTCGTTCTCGCAATGACCGACGTGGAACATACTGAGGTTCAAAACAGTGCGCCGGAAACCATGGTGCCTGCCGGCAGCACCGCAACCCGAAACCGCAGGCGGAAGGGCGCAAAGGCAGACCGCGTTGCCACGGCTCAAGACCTTCCGCAGGAAAAGGCAACGCTCGATGCAAGCGCTGAGGCGAACAGCCCTGCCAACGACATCACGGAAACCACGGGCGACGATGCCGAGCAGCCGCGCGCGCTGTCGCGCTCTGCCCGCAGGCGTCGCTCTCGCGCCGCACGCAAGGCAGCCGACGCCAAGGAGGCCACAGCGGGTAAGGCACAGGCAGAGGGCCTGACAGATGCGGTGCAGGTGAACGGCTCGGCAGATGGACTGCCGGCGGACGGCGCGGTAACTACGGTGTCGGCGGATGACTCGGCAACTGCGACTCACGTGCATCTCTCGACGCAGAGCGTGGAGCAGGTGGACACCTCGGTAGAGAATGCAGCGCAGGTGGATAGCGCACCGGAAAGGGTGAACTCCTCCGACGAGTTCACCGAGAAAGATGCCTTGCTCACACCTGCGGTTTCGGGAGCCTCCCCTGTCGACCAGACAGATGACAAGGAGGCCTCGGACTCCAAGACCTCTCCCAAGTCTCGCCGCCGGAGCCGCAAGCCAAAGAACCAGGCAGATGCACAAAACGACACGCAAACGCAGGTAACCAAGGAGGACGTCCAAAAGACGACTTCCCTGGCAGAGGTAAACGTTCACGAGGGACATGCCGAGCTTTCCGCCGCTGGCGACAAAGCCATGACCAAGGACACCGAGCCCGCGGCCGACGTCCCCGTCTCCTTCCCTGCCGCTTCCAGCAAGGAGCCTGCGGCGGAGCCCGTCGTTATCACGGCGCGGGAACGCCGTCAGAAAGCTGCCAAGAAGACCTCGCATGGCTCCACGAAGTCCAAACAAGAGCAATCCGCCGATGGCAAAAAGGGCGATGTGGCCAAGGACAGGACCGAGGCCACGCCGATTGATACTGCCAGCTCAGATGTACCGAAGCGCACAGATGAGCCTGCCCCTGCCGCCGCGCGTACCCCTGCAATCAAGCCGCAGAACGACATTGCGGTCGACCATCAGCCCGCTCCCGTTTCGGATAGCACCCCTACGAGCAAGGCCGACACCGCCCCCAAGCCCAAGCGCACCAGGACACGCTCACGCTCCAAGGCAAAGGAAGCTCCCGCCGAGGTTAAGACCGAGACCTCACAAGCCCCTGCATCGGCTGAGACTGCAATTGCCGAGGCCGTATCTATCACTCAGGATGTCGGCTCAGACAACCCTGTGCCTGCCAAGCCGCGCGCACGCCGCACACGCACGCGCAAGACACCCGGCTCCGACGCGCAGGCGCAATCCGAGTAGCAAGCAACGACCGTGAACCAACAAAGGCCGGCATCCAATTGCGGATGTCGGCCTTTTTCGTTGGCATGAAAGCCGACTCGCAAGGTTTCTCTGTCAAATAACATACATTTTAGAATTTTGAAAAACGCGCCAACTGGGCTTTTGATGATTTAACATACATTTGAACCATTGAAATGTATGTTAAATGAGACATGTCACCAGCCCCCAGCCAGAATCAGCCTGCAGCCAGACCCCTCGCTCAGCTAAAACCTGCAGCCGGGGCCCTCGACGTAGCGCTTGCGCACGATCTCGCGCTTCACATAGGCAAGTGCAGCCTCTTCTCCCCGTTCGGCAAGCATCTCCAGCAGGCGCTTGAGCAGGGCTTCGGTCATCGGATGAATGGGCAGCTCAACAGGGGCGGAATGCTCGAGCTCGTAATACTCCAGGGGGCTGCGGTCGGTGTAGGCGTCCTTTTTGTACACGCGGCTCGCGGCAATGCGGTCGCAGAACATCTCGACCACGTAGCGCGTGGGCATGGGCTTGCCTTCCATCGTGGGGTCGCCGTTGCCCTTGATGTCCACCCAGTACTCCCAGTGATGGCGGTTGCGCCCCTTGTGGTGCATCCAAGCCTCGGAATACCCCTTTACAGCGCGCTCGGCCGAGTTAGGGCTACGAAAGCCCTGGTAGTAGCGCACGCCGACCATAAACTCGCAGGGCGAGTACTTCGACAGGTCGTGCGCGAGGCCCTGACGGTACAGACCCACGCGAAAGCAGTAGCGCATCACGAGCAGCTTGTGGTGGGTGATGGTGCAGAAATGCCCCCATGCCTTCTTGAGAGTGACGCGTCCCAGGTCACTCATAGAAAACGGCTCGTCGATGGCATGCTTCTCCTGGGGCTTACCTGGCATGGGCACTCTCTCTGCACAATGGGGTTTGTCTTATGCACGCATTTATAGCACAGGCGCACGAGATAGGCGTGGTATTCTGCCACATCGTCTCGAAACCCAACGAAAGGCAAGCCCATGCGCGCACGCAAACCCAAGAACCTCGACGAACGCAGGCGTCTTTTTGCCGACGCCATCGTCGACGATCCCGAGGAGCGTGCCGGCCACTGGGCCGAGATGCTGCTGCCCCGCGCCCGCGAGGTACGCCTTGACCTGGGCTGCGGCAAGGGAGGCTTCGCCATCGAGAGCGCCAAGGCCGAACCCGACGTGCTCTTCGTGGGCGTGGACGTAGAGGAAGTCTGCGTGGTGCTCGCCGCGCAGCGTGCCATCGAGGAGGGCGTGTACAACGCCGTCTTCGTCCTCGACACCCAAGACGACGTGTGCCGCTTCTTCGCCCCCGGCGAGCTGGCGCGCATCCACCTCAACTTCTCGGCGCCGTTCCCGCAGAGCAAGGCGGCCGTGCGCAGGCTCTCCCACGCCAAGCGCCTCATGGGCTACCGCTCCATCCTGGCTCCCGACGGCGTGGTGTGCCAAAAGACCGACTCCGAGCCGCTCTTCAAATTCTCGCTCACGCAGTACCAGATTGCGGGATACGAGCCTCTCGCCTGCACCAACGACCTCCTGAACGAGCCCAGCTGGCCCCAGGCCAACGTCTCCACCGAGTTCGAGGAGCGTCTGTGCCAGATGGGCGCCACCGTGCACGCGATTATCGCCAAGCCCGGCCCCGCGCCCGAGAAGGTCGAGCAGATCGCGCCCCTGTCGCTTGCGGAGTACCTGCCCGAGGATCTCGAGTCCATGTCCTACATCCCCCTGGGCATGGAAGACACCGTGCGCAACCTGCTCAACCGCCGCGCCAACCTCGCCCGCAAGGCCGAGCTGCGCGCCAAGAACCCCAAGCGTCACCGCCCGCGCAAGGCCGCCGCGCCCAAAGCTCCCGAAACGCATGAGGCCTCTGAGCAACAGGCCTAAACGAACAAGCGGGCGCACGGCACGGAAGTCGGTTCCGAGGCCTTTTTGGCAGCGAAACGAGTTTCGGAGCAGTTTTTTCGGTCCCGTTGGCAGACAAACGAGTTTCGGAGTAGTCGAAACGCTTCTCATGCGCCTCGCAATCCTTTTCTAAGGGAACCCAGAGCCTTGAAAGGGGTTTCTGTCACTCATTCTGTTGTTTTAGCAACAGAATTTCGCGCTACACCGGGCTGATTGGAGCTCTCGTTCGGAGATCATTACTCCGAAACTCGTTTCATTGCCAGAGATGGCTTCGGGACTACTCCGAAACTCGATTTGCTGCCTGCCCGACCCCTCGCTCTGTGAGGTTTGTTCACTAAGGCTTCCTTTAAGTTAACTTATATTGACATATGGTGCCCCACATTCCAGAATGCGGGCATACGTGCCCGGTCACATGGCGGCCGGGCCTTTTTATGTCGCTTAAAGTTAGCTTAGGCTTATTAGTTACTACAGAAAGGCGGTTGGAGGCATGGCAAACAAGGCATACCTGAGCATTCAGGGTCTCTGCAAGGGCTATGGCCAGGGAGAATCCCGACAGACGGTTCTGCGCGACGTGACGTGCGACATAGAAAAAGGCCAGGTCTGCGTATTGCTGGGACCCTCGGGCTCGGGCAAGTCGACGTTTTTGAACCTGGTGGGCGGCTTGGAGCCGGCAGACGCGGGCAGCATCCGCGTGGGCACCACGCAGCTTGAAGGTCTCAGCCAAAAGGGCCTCACCGAATACCGCCGCCGCGAGCTGGGATTCGTCTTCCAGTTCTACAACCTCGTGGCCGACCTCACCGTACGCGAGAACATCGAGGTCACCGAGCATCTGAGCTCCAACCCCCTGCCCGTCGACGACCTGTTGCGGTCGCTGGGCCTATGGGAGCAGCGCGACAAGTTTCCCAATCAGATCTCGGGCGGCCAACAGCAGCGCTGCGCAATCGGCCGTGCGCTCGTGAAGAACCCCGGGCTTCTCTTGTGCGACGAGCCCACGGGCGCCCTCGACTACGCCACGAGCAAGGAAATCCTCCAGCTCATCGAGGACGTGAACGAGCGGTACGGTTGCACCGTCGTCATCGTCACGCACAACGACGCCATCCGCCTCATGGCCCATCGCGTGCTGCGCCTGCACGACGGCCGCCTCACCGCCGACGAGGTCAACACCGCCCGCATGCGCGCGGCCGACCTCACTTGGTAGGCCGCCATGTCACCGCTGACAAAGCGCCTGCCGCGCGAACTCAAGCACAATCTCGGCAAATACCTGGGCATCTTTCTGCTCATGGCCCTGTCGTGCGCCCTGGTGTCGGGCTTTCTGGTAGCCGCCTCGTCCATCCAGACCATCATGGGCACCTTCCGCGATGACTACACCGTGGAAGACGGCCGCTTCACCACGAATTTCGAGGCCACCGACAAAGCCGTAGCCGCGGTGGAAGAGCTCGGGGCCGACGTGTACCCGCTCTTCAGCTTCGACCTCGCCACGCACCTTGCAGGAGCCGCTGCCGACGGGGGTGACGTGGACGCCACCGTGCGCGTCTACCAGGTGCGCGACAAGGTGGACATCGCCTCCTATGTGGAAGGCACCGCGCCCACGCAAGCTGGGCAAATCGCCCTCGACCGCGTGTTTGCCGCAAACGCCGGCTTGGGCGTGGGAGACACCGTGACGTTGCAAGGCAAAGATTACACGGTGTGCGGCATCCTCACCTTGCCCGACTACTGCGCAAGCATCCAAAACAACTCCGACTTCACCATCAATGCCATGAGCTTTGGCGTGGCCGAGGTGGCCCCTGTCGAGTTTGAGGCGCTCCTGTCCGACAGCGAGCATTATTCGCCCAGCTACACGTATGCGTTTGTACTCCATGACCGGAATATGGCCCTGAGCGACCGCGTCGACCTTGAGTCGGACATGATGGATGCCATCACCGACAACGACTCCATGGTCAACGACTTCATCGACTGCGACTCCAACCAGGGCATCAACTACGCCCTCGAGGACACCGAGGGCGACTCGACCATGTGGGAGGCGCTGTTCTTCATCATCATCGTCATCATGGCGTTCGTCTTCGTGGTGCTCACCGGCTCCACCATCGAGGCCGAGAGCGCCTCCATCGGCACGCTCATGGCCATGGGGTACACGCGCCGCGAGATTGTGCTGCACTACCTCGCCATGCCCACGCTCGTGGGTATGGCGGCATGCGTCGCCGGCAACGCCCTGGGCTACGGGCGCATCGTCTATGCAATGAAGGACCTGTACTACAACTCCTACAACTTCCCGACGTTTGCGGTCACGTGGGACTGGAACACGTTCGCGTTGACCACCGTCGTGCCGTTTGTGCTGCTTGTGGGCATCACGGCTGCGGGTCTCATCTGCCACATGTCGGCCACGCCGCTGCAGTTCCTGCGCCACGAGGCACAGCGCCGCCGCACGCGCCGCAACCTGCGCCTGCCCGCGTCGCTTCCCTTCAACTCGCGCTTCCGTTTGAGGCTGTTTGTGCGCAACCTGCCCAACTACGTGGTGCTTTTCTTCGGCATGTCGCTCGCGAGCCTGCTTTTGCTCTTCGGCATGTCCGTGCTTCCCACCATGAACAAGTACGCCGACATGCTAAGCGAGGACATGGTCGCCCAGCATCAGTACATCCTGAAGGTCCCGCTCAAAATCGACGGCACCGACCAGGAGCGCGAGACGTTCTCCCAAATCGAGGAGTACCTCTTCGGCGACCGCGACTCGTTCAGTAACATCGCCCTGCTCAAGCTCGCCGCCAAGGCCAAGCCCTACGAGGGCGACGACGCCGTGTACGTCAACACCGCCGAGAACTCACAAGAGGCCATAGAGCAGGCAGAACGCTTCTGCGCCTACACGTTTGAGACCCCGCGCGCCCTGGTGGACTCAAACGAGGAGATTACCTTGTACGGCGTCGAGCCCGACTCGGCCTACTGGCAGGGCATCGATGTGGGAGAAGGCAAGCTCGTCATAACGCCCGGCATCGCAGAGAAGTGTGGCCTGGCCGTGGGCGACACCATGGAGCTCATCGACAAGTACCACGTCAAAACCTACGAGGTCACGGTCAGCGGTACCTGGGGCAACTCCTCGACCATGGCCGTCTACATGTCGATGGACGACTTCAACGAGCTTCTGGGCAACGCGAGCACCTACTTCAACGGCTACGTCTCCAACATGCCGCTCAACTTCAACGCACGCTACGTGGCCAGCGAGGTCACGCCCGCGAGCATGCAAGCCATAGCCGATCAGATGACCGACTCCATGGGCGACATGATGCAGATGTTGCTGTTCGTGGCCGTGGTCATCTACTTCGTCCTCATGTACCTGCTCACCAAGACCGTCATCGACCGCGCGGCACGCTCCATCAGCTACATGAAGGTCTTCGGCTACCGTGACGCCGAGATCAGCCGCCTGTACGTGCGCAGCATCACCGCGACGGTGGTCGTCTCGCTCGTGGCGTGCCTGCCGCTCATCATCGTCGCCATCACCGCGCTCATGAAGGCGGTGCTGGCCAACTATGCAGGCAACATCGTGCTCTATGTCCCACCCGATGCCATCATTGTCGAGCTTGTGGCGGGCTTCGCCACCTACCTGGTCGTGGCGGCCGTGCACCTGCGTTCCATCAAGCGGGTGCCGCTGGCCTTGGCGCTGAAGGTGCAGGAATAATTTCAGCCAAGGTCCCGCACGCAAGAACATCAGATCAGAGCCGCCCGGCGAGCCGCATCTCAAGGCTTGTCGGGCGGCTCTTTTGGTGGCAGTTTGTACGAGGCGCGGCATGGCGGGAGGTTGTTGTCCGGCCCGCGTGAGATACTGGCCTCGACTGTATCCAGGGAAGGGAGCAACCCGTGCCAGGAAGACTCGAGATCGTCAGTGCGCACGACCGCTATGAGCGTTCGGCGTGCGCATATGCCGTCGTGCAGGAAATGCTGAGGCAGGGCAGGCGCGTTGCATGGATCGTGCCCTCCCCCGACATCGCCCTGGCTGTCAAACGACACCTGGCGGATGCAGGCAAGGGACTCGCGGGCGTGGAAATCACCACCATCGACACCTGGGCAGCCGGACGCTGGGCCCTCTACGGCGATGGCCGCAAACCCGTGAGCAGCTTGCAGCGGCGCATCCTGGTAAAGAAAGTGCTGGATGAGGGCGTATGGACGAGTGCTGCGCTCGCATCCGCCGGCATGGTTGAGAGCGTTGCGGGAATCGTGCGGGCAGGTGCTGGGCTCGAGGCGTTCGAGGGAGACGCCGAGCAGATTGCAGAAGTCGCGGAGCTCACGGCGGCCCAACGCGAGCTGATGGGTGCCTGCCAGACGTACTTCGCCCTGCTGCAAGAACGCGGCCTCATCGAGCCTGGCACCGTGATGCGCACGCTTGCGCGCACGATGCCCGAGGCGGGCTGGCAGCACCTTGTGCTCGACGGCTGTTGGAACCTCGGGGGCAGCGCGTTGGAACTCGCAGGTGCGGCATGCGAGCACGCGGGCGTCACGCTTGTGGGATGCTTGGGCGACAACGCGGCATTCGAGCCTGAACGAGAGGTCACCGCACGAATTGCGGATGCAGTGCGCGAGCGCGGGGTTGAGGTTGTGCGCACGGTGGGTGAGACGCTGGTGGAACAGGGCGACGACCTTCTCAAACTGCACGTCCCCGCACGTTCGCCCGAACTTATCGACCTGGCAAATGCCCTGTTTAGCACAGAACGTACCGAACCCGTTGCGGCGACGGGTGCCCTGCGCGCCTGCATGCCAGCGGGGCGCTACGCCGAAGGGGCGCTGCTTGCCCAGCAGGTCGGCCAGCTTGTTGAGGTGGACGGCATCGCCCCGCGCGAGATTGTCGTTGTGGCACGCAACCCCCTGGCCAAAGCCCAAGCCATGACGGGCCCCCTCTCCGAACATGCCCCGCGCGGCATCGCCGTGGCGGCCGAAGGTACCGACAAGCTTGCCCGCAGTCATGCAGGCGCCTTCGTCCTGGCCTGGGCGCGCTTGCTTGAGGCCACGCAGGCAGACCCCGACGCACCCGCGCCCGACCTTCGCACGCTTGCAAGCGACCTGGCACGCAGCCCGTATATGCGCATTCCTTTGGGCGCAGCGCTCAAGCTCGACCGCGCTTGGCGACGCAAGCGCACGACGAGCGCCCGTGAGTTCGTCGCCGACCTTGTCGGGCAGTTGGAGGTTCAAGAAAACGACGGAGTCCAAGAAGCCGAGTGCCTGCCCGGCAGCCTACAACCAACTTCCGGCGACACAGCGTCAAGCGCTCATCCCCTCGCCCCCTCCTGCCCAACCTCCCCATTCCCCGGCCCCGACTCTTCCCGAGACCTTGCCTGGGTGCTCGCATTGCTGGACGCCCGCCTGCCTCAATCCCTCACGCCCGACGACGCCTTCGAGCGCGCCTGCGCAAAGGGAATAGAGCGTGCCACGCAGCAATGGCACGATTTCATGGGGACCACACCCAGCACCGAGACGCTCGCGTGGCTGCTCGACACCCTGTCGGCTCCCAAAGGCTGGGTCAGCGTGCCAGCAAGCGACATCGCCGCGCAACGCCAGGCTCGCGTGCTGCAGGCAAGCCCCAATGCCGTGCGCGTCGTGACAGTCGGCGAAATGGATGCCATCGAGGCACGAGCCGTCATCTTCTGCGACCTCACGGCCGACACGTACCCACTGCGCGAGCGCGTCGACGTGAAGAGCGCCCTGTGGAGCGCCCTGAACCTGCCGAGTGGCCCAGGGCAGGTCGCAACGTTGCGGCGCACGTTCCGCGCGTCCCTTGAGGCGGCAAGCGATGTCATGGTTGTCGAGCGTGCCTTGGCCGACGAGGAGGCCAAACCCCTGCGCCCCAGCGCCCTGCTCGAGGAACTCGTGGACTGCTACCGAGACGACCCGTCCGACCTCGACGGCCTCGACCGCACGACGGGGTTGCCCTGCACGGGCGAAATCACCCTCATGGGCATGGGCGAGGAGAGGTTTGCCGAGCTCGCAAGCCCCATCACCTATGCGCCGGCGATGACGGCGTGCAGGCCGGCCACCTTCGAGCTGGCCGATCCCGCGCTCGCCGACCTCTTGAGCAAACCCGACGCCCCCTGGTCACCCAGCGAGCTGGAATCGCTCATCAACTGCCCCATGCGTTGGCTTCACGAGCGCAAACTTCCCTCCGACGAGCTCGACATCCCCTTCGGCGACCCCCGTGCGCGCGGCACGTTCTGCCACCTGGTGCTTGAGCGCTTCCACAACCTGCTCGGCGAGCGCACGGGCATCGCACGTATCACGACCAACACGCCGCGCGAAGTGTGGGAAGACGTGTTCGCGGAGAGCTTCGAGTATGCCTGCGCACGGCAACCCCAAGAGGAGCGGCCCCTCATCCCCGTCACCGAACTTGAAAAAGCCCAGCTGCGCGGTATCGGCCGCGACCTGCTGCATTGTCTCGAGCGCGAGCAATACATGCCCGAGGGCTTTGTGCCACAAGCAAGCGAGTTCAAGTTTGGGCAGGACGGCCAAGCGCCCGTCACCTTCGGCGGCGTGCGCATCCGCGGCTCCATCGACCGGCTCGACGTCAACCCTGAAAACAACGCCGTGCTCGTCGTAGACTACAAAGGCGGCCTGCAAAAGGGGCACGGCCCAGTGCTTCCCAAGAAAAACGAGGCGGCCGAGGGACTCGACTCGCTCCCCCGCCACTCGCAAATCCTTATGTACATGGCGGCAGTGCAGCAGCTCATGCCCGAAAACCCCCTGGCAGGCGGCCTGTATGTCTCATATAAGAAACCTATATGCGCCGGCTTTCTCAACCCCGAGCTCGTGGGTCTCATCAGCGACGACAGGGGCGCCTACCTGCAACGCAAAAAGTGCGTGCCCCTGCCCGCCGCAGACGGCACACCCGGCATCGAGGTCGCAATCACGCGCGCGGAAGAAGCCGCACGCGAGACGATAGACGAGCTGCGCGAGGGGCGCGTTGTGGCACACCCGCGTTTTGGCAAGGAATCGTGCAGCTACTGCCCGCTTGCCGGCAGCTGCCCCAAGGAGGAGATGTAGCCATGGACCTGAGCACGCTCACCCCCCAGCAGCGCGCCTGCGTCGAGCATGTGAACGGCCCCTTGCTCGTCAGCGCCGGCGCCGGCTCGGGCAAGACGTTCATGCTCACGCAGCGCATCGCCTATGCCCTGCTCAACCCCGAGCTCTCCGGCGTCACCGACATCGACCAGGTGCTTGCCATCACCTTCACCGAGGCGGCAGCAGCCGAGATCAAGGCACGTGTGCGCAGCAAGCTGCGCGAAGAGGGCATGGCCGGCCAGGCGCTCAAGGTCGACGCCTGCTGGATTTCCACCATCCACGGCATGTGCTCGCGCATCTTGCATGAAAACGCCCTTGAGCTGGGCCTCGACCCGCAGTTCGGGCTCATCGGCGACATCGAACAGCCTCGCCTGCTCTCGCAATGCATGGACGAGGTCCTGCGCGCCTCAAGCGGTCAGTTCGACGCCCTCTTCGACGAGTACGGCAAAGACAAGGCCGCCCGAATGGTGCTCGACCTGCTTGCGCAGGCCTCAAACGTGCGCGGCGAGCTTGAAAGCCTCGTGGTCGCACCGTGCATGGACCCGCACGAGATTGCGCGCGACATGTACGACGCCATCATCGCGGTGGATGCCACAGCGCGGCAGGACGTGAACACCAAGGGCAAGCAGGGCACCATCGCCCCCAAGATTCGCGACATGGCCGAAGGCGAGTTCGGCTGGCGCACGTTCGAGCGCCTCGATGCCCAGGACGCCCTCACGTACCAGGAGCTTCTCACGGCAATCGCCGGCATCCCCACCGACTTGTACCGAGGCAGCAAAGAGCCCTTCGCCACCGCCGTCGCGCTGTTCCGCCAGACAGTGATCAGGCTTCGCCGCGAGTGCGAGATGGGCCTGGCAGACGCTGCGCGCTCCAGCCTCGTGGGCATGGCGCGCGAGGTGCATCGCCTCTACGAGCAGCACAAAGCCGCCCTGGGCGTGCTCGACCAAGACGACCTCATCCACAAGACGCTCAACGCATTTGAAAACGCACCCGAGATGGAGAGCCGCTATCGCGACAGGTTCCGCCTCATCATGGTCGACGAGTTTCAGGACACAAGCGAGCTGCAGATTGCCCTCATTTCCCACCTCACCCACGGCGACCAGCGCCTTTGCACCGTGGGCGACACCCAGCAGAGCATCTATCGCTTCCGCGGGGCCGACGTGGGCACCTACCTGGCGCATAAACGCCACATGCGCGAGCTTGAGGCGGACGCGGGCGGCCTGGCATGCGAGCTCGACCGCAACTTCCGCTCGCATGGCGACATCATCCGCTTCGTGAACAAGCTCTTCAGCCAGGAGCGCGTGTTTGGCAGCGACGAGTTCATCAAGCTGGGATTTGACGAAAAGCACGCCGAAAACCCCCGCAACGTCTTTCCCGATGTGGCCCGCATCGAGGTCATCGCGCACTCCTCCGAGCATGGCAAGGGCGTTTCCTCGGCAGACCGCGTGCCGTTTGAAGCCGAGGCAATCGCCGAGCGCTTCTGCGCACTGCATGAGACAAGATCTGCCAACTGCCGCTGGGCCGACATGGTCATTTTGCTGGGGCGCATGACAAACGCCGAGGTGTACGCCCAAGCTCTGCGCAGGCGCGGCGCCCCCTGCACCATCACGGGCGGCTCGGGATTCAAAGACACGCCCGAGGCGCTGCTGGTAGCGTCGCTGTGCAGCGCGCTGACAAACCCGCTCAACAGCGAGGCCATGGGGGATGTGCTGGCAAGCGACATGTTTGGCCTGGGGTCAGATGAGCTGCTTGCCCTGGCGACCTCGCCCGAAGGCCGCCGCCGCGACTTTTGGGGCGGGATGGCGGCATGCGTCAGCGGCGAGCCTGACTTTTGGGGCGCGCCGTTCTCTGCGCGCGCAAAGCTCGCGGCAAGCGTGCTGCTCCATGCGGCGAGTAGCCTGGACACAGGCACGCTCAGCTCAATGCTCAACGAAATCGCAGTTGAATCTGGGTATCTGGCACGCTTGCAAGCACAAGGCCCCCAGGGCATGGCACAGGCTGCCAACTTCTTCAAGGCGCTGCGCATGGTCGAGGATGCCGAGAGCTCCAACCCCTCCGAGGGTCCCGCGCAGGTTTGCACGCACTACCTGCAGGCAATCGACGGCGGAGTGAAGGAACGCCCCGGCTCGCTCAACACCGATGAGCAGGACGCCGTGCGCATCCTCACCATCCACAGCTCCAAGGGCCTCGAGTACCCCATCGTGGCGCTGGCCGACTTCAACGGATCGGCCGGAGGGCCGAACAGCAACCTCGCCCTTGAGTGCACATGCGGCCATGTCTATGTCTCGCTCACGCCCGGAAGCTCAAAACCCGAGCTCAAAGACCCTCCCAAACTGAGCGAGCCCATGATTGCGCGCCTGGCTGAGGCCAACGCCCTCGAAGAGCCCGCCTCTCTCGGCGATGAGGACCTCACCGCTGGCTCCTTCCATGAGGCCCTCAAGGCGCGCCGTGATACCGAGGAGCTGGCCGAGGGGCGCCGCAAGTTCTACGTCGGTGCAACGCGACCGCGCGAGGCGCTCATCATCGCCGTGAACTTCACCGCGACCAAAGGCAACGCAAGCAAAGACGACTGCATCAACGACCTGCGGGCAAGCTTGTTTGGCGAAGACGGGGCGTGGCACAGCGCACCCGAGGGCATAGACTACAGCGGCACAACGCCGGCCATCGTGAGCTACACCAGGCTCGCGCTCGATGAGGACGGGCAGGTCATTGCCGTACGCGAGGAGGCGAGCGAGGAGGCCGTTGAGGAGCAGCAGGAGCTCGAGGAGCTGGAAGCGGCGTCGGGTTCCGACAAGTCGCCTATAACCCGCCTTTCTATGCCCGAAATGCCACGCAAGGGCGAGTTTGTATGCGACCTAACTCCCATGCGCCTGCCATACAACCCTGCGCGAGCCGCAACGTTCTCCTACAGCAGCATCGCCGCACACGACGCCGAGGCCGATCAAGAAGACAAAGCCGAGGCGCAACCCGTGGAGACCGACGAGGAGCTGGTGGTCGCACCGGCACGGCCCCACCACGCAAGCGCCGCCGCCTTCGGCAGCGCCCTGCACCAGGCCTGCCAATTCATGGCCGAGGACCTCGCGTGGCGCAAGGACCAAGGTGCAGGCGACACGGCGCTTGCCATGCCTGCCGACGAGCGCCTGCGTGCCTGCCTGGCAACCTGGGACGCGCCCGCCACTGAGCTGGACGCGCTCAGGGGTGCCTGCGCTCGTTGGATGGCAAGCGACGCGGCCGCACAAGCGGCATCGTTTGACGTGCTCGTGCCCGAAGCGCCCTTCTACGTGGCGCTGCAGGGCACCCAAGGCGAGCCCATTCACCTCGAAGGCGCCATGGACTTGCTGTGCCACGATGCCCCGGCGCAGCAGGACGAGCCTCGCCGTGCCTTCATCGTGGACTACAAGACGGGCGGCAATACAGCCGAGACGGCCGACGACCTGCGCGCCAAGCACGACCTGCAGGCTCGCTGCTACGCCTATGTCGCTCTCACCCAAGGCTTCGACGAGGTCGAGCTTGCCTTCGTGCGCGTAGAGCAGCCCGACTCCGCATGCCCCGGCAAGCCGCAGGAGGTGCGCTACCACTTCACCCGCGCCGACAAGCAGGCCCTGCACGAACTCATCCGCTCGCGCTACGCAAAGCTGTAGCGCGAGGAAGCGCTCCATAGGCACCAAAAAGCCCGCCTGCCTCGCAATGAGACAGGCGGGCTTTTGCCTGATCAGTGTCTTGTTGGTGGGCACCCGCAGGCACTCGCAGCGTCATGCGCACATGTCCGCCCAGCCGCGACCGCTCGCACCAGGCCAGAGCTCCCGTGCGACCGCGATATTCCCGCAGGTCGCGACACCCTTACTCAGCAGCAGCTTCCTGCCCAGAAGCACCTTCCTGCTGTGCGGCATCCTCGGTCGGCTTGTGACCCACAACCTCGATGCGGTTGATCATGAACTCCATGCCCGAATTGAGCTTGTAGTCCTTCTCAGCCTTGCAGGAGGGGCACATCCAGGTCTCCTGCTTGAAGACGTTGATGGGGAAGATGAAGCCGCACTGGTTGCACTTCACCGTCATGGGCGTGGTCTGCACCACAAGTTCGGCGTGCTCGGCCACCGTGCCGCGCGCCAGGAACTGGAACAGGCCGTCGAGATACTCAACGACGACGTCGCGACCCTGACCGATGGTGAGGTAAACGGTCTTCACCTCGGCGGCACCGGACTTCTCGGCCTGCTCAACCACAATGTCCACCACGTTGCGGACAAGAGCCATCTCATGCATGTTCTAGCCACTCTCCTTGAAAGCGAAAGCGGCGCCACAGGGGCACCGCGGCGAATAGTTCCCCCTGTGAGACGGCAGGATACCACGGATGGCGCCTTGCTCGCTTTGTGGCGTAAACAAAAAAAAGCCCGAGACCATGTGGTCTCGGGCTTCAGAATTCACGTGGTGGAGATGAGGGGATTCGAACCCCTGACCCCTTGACTGCCAGTCAAGTGCTCTCCCAACTGAGCTACACCCCCGTGGGTTTTATGGTGGGCGATGAGGGATTCGAACCCCCGACCTTGTGCGTGTAAGGCACCTGCGCTAGCCGCTGCGCCAATCGCCCGCGCAGGAAAAGAAGTATAGGTCAAGAGGCGTTTCTTGTCACCGTGTATCGCATGCACACCACAAGTTCATCACTTCTGCATGTACGCCTGGAACCGCAGGCAGGCTTTACCTCGGAAGAAAAGCCCGCCGTAAACCCCAACGAAACCCAAACTGGCCTAACCCTTGCGGCGGCCCCTCAGACCCAACCTGTCGCCCAGGCGCAGGAAGAAGAGCTGGTAGGGATGATGGGCGAAAGACTGGTTGCAGATGACAAGCGCAGCCAGGCTCGCCAGGCACAGCACCACCGTGGAAGCGCCGTGAGCCGCAAGGGCGCAGGTAAAGCCCAGCCCCACGAGTGCCGCGATGCTCACGAGCCAGTTGGCCGCGTCGCGCAAGAAGATGCCCGGTAGGCACAGGAGCACGATCGCGGCAGCAACCACCATCCAACAAGCATCCATGGGCTCCCAACCAAGCACCAGGTTCGAAACGACCTGCGCAAGAACCGGGTCGGCGGGCATAAAGCTGCTGGCAATAGCCGTGACGGCAGCCGCCACCATGAGCGTCGAGCAGATGAGGCGGCTCGCACCAGGTTCGGTGCGCGCAAAGCGACGGAAGCGCGCGAGCAGGCCAAGCTTGCCTTCCTCGGCATTGCGCCCGTCGAAATCGGCCGCCGGATTGACACCGGCCGCAGCGCACGCATAGGCGCCGTCGAGGTCCGAAACCTGGTCCGCAGAGGCGCCGCTCTCGCTTGCCCGCTCGCCCTTGAAACCGCGCGAGGCGCGCATCATGACACCGCCCACCAGCAGCGGGATCCAATACATGAACGCGCGATAGCACAGCACCACGGAAAGCGCCTGCGAAAGCGGGTAGCCATAGCCTGCCAGCACCGCGGCCGCAAGGCCCTCAACCACACCGGCGCCGCCCGGCGTCACGTTGAAGCTGTTGAATACCAGCGCCGTGACATAAGCCCCGAAGAGCGCATCAAGCGCGACAACGTCAAACGCATAACCGCACGCGATGAACGACAGCGCGTCGAACGCCATGGCGACCACCATGGAAAGATACACGGTGAACGACCGCTTGGGGTTGCGCACAAGCGACGTCGCCGCAGCGCTGAACGAACGTACGAGATTGTCGGCCCAGGGAGCCGGCTCCTTCTTGATGAAGGGAATCGCCCGGCAGATGCGCACGCCGAGTCGCTCCACAGCACGCAGCGCACGCTGGAGCTTGCCGGGAGCAAGGTGGCCCAACACGAGCAGCGCCACGAACGCCAGAGCGGCGCAGCCCACAATCGAGCCCACCGCCACATCGCGCCCCGTGAGCGTGCCCGCCTTGCCCATAATCCAAAAGCCCAGCAAGATGGCGAGAAACATCGCCAGGTAGAAGCACGTTTGCGTGAACAGGGTGGCCGTGGTGGCCGAACCCACCGCCACACCCCGCTTGCGGGCGACGTCGATGATGCATGCAAGGCCGCTCGCACCGCCCGAGGGCACCACCGTGTTCATGAAGACGGCCTTGAACCAGGCGGGCACCGTCTGCGAAAGCGGCACGTCGGCGCCGATCACCTTGAACGAGCGGGTGTAGGCAAGCGCGTGGAAGCACACGCGCCCCAGCTCGAAGAGGGCGCCCACGACAAGCGCGGCCCGTGCCCCCTGCAAGAGGGCGTCGAGCACAAGCGCGATGTCGTCCCGGCGCACCCAGGCAAACAGCACAAGCGTCGCCAAGATGAGCACACCAAGCAGCGTCTTGGGCTTAAGCTTGCGTCGGCCTATGCCGCGAACTCTAATATCTGCCATGTCTGCGGCGTGCGCCTAGTTCTTGAGCGAGTTCAAGGGAGCGGGCATGCGACCGCCGCGGTGCGCGAACACATAGCCGGCGTTCTGGTTGATGGCCTGCACCGGAGCCCTGCCGAAGAGGCCGCCGAACTCGAGCGTCTCGCCCACCTTCTTGCCCACGGCGGGAATGACGCGCACGGCGGTCGTCTTGTTGTTGATGACGCCGATGGCCATCTCGTCGGCGATGAGGCCGGCGATGGTCTCCACATTCGTATCGCCGGGCACGGCCACCATGTCGATGCCCACCGAGCACACGCAGGTCATGGCCTCGAGCTTCTCGAGGCTGAGGGCGCCGCACTCGACGGCATGAATCATGCCGGCATCCTCGGAAACGGGGATGAACGCGCCCGACAGGCCGCCGATGGAGGAGGTGGCCATGACGCCGCCCTTCTTCACCGAGTCGTTGAGCATGGCAAGCGCGGCCGTGGTGCCAGGGCCGCCGCAGGTGCCCACGCCGATGATCTCCAGGATGTCGGCGACCGAGTCGCCCACGGCGGGCGTGGGGGCAAGCGAGAGGTCCACGATGCCCATCTGCACGCCGAGCCTGCGGGAAGCCTCGCGCGCCATAAGCTCGCCGACGCGCGTGATCTTGAACGAGGTGGCCTTGATCTTCTCGGCGACGGTCTGCATATCGGCCGTCTTGGGGAGCTGCTTGAGGGCGGCAGCCATGACGCCGGGGCCGGAAACGCCCACGTTGATGACCACGTCGCCCTCGCCCGAGCCGTGCACAGCGCCGGCCATGAAGGGAGAATCTTCCACCATGTTGGAGAAGACGACGATCTTGGCGGCGCCGTAGCAGTGGTCGTCCACGGTGGCCTCGGCGGCGTCCTTCACGGTCTGGGCCATCTTGAGCACGGCGTCCATGTTGATGCCGGCGCGCAGGCTCGCCACGTTGACTGAAGAGCACACGTGCTTGGTGGAAGCAAGCGCCTCGGGGATGGAGTCGATAAGGCGCATGTCGGCGTCGCCGATGCCCTTCTGCACCAGCGCGCTGAAACCGCCCACGAAGTCGACGCCCACGGCCTCGGCCGCGCGGTCCATGGCCTGGGCAAGCGGCGTGAGGTTCCTGGCGCGGGTGGCCGCAGCAAGCTGGGCCATGGGAGTGACGGAGATGCGCTTGTTGACGATCGGGATGCCATATTCGCGCTCGAGCTGGTTGGCCACGGGCACAAGACGCTCGGCGGCGTGCGTGAGGCGCTCGTAGACCTTGCGAGCCATAACGTCGATGTCCTCATCGGCACAGCTCATGGTGTTGATGCCCATGGTGATGGTGCGAACGTCGAGGTTCTGCGACGCGACCATGTTGAGGGTCTCGCCGATTTCCTGGATGCTGATACCGGGCACGGGTGCCTCCTCGCATACGGGGCGCTGATGCGCACTCTTAAACCGAATATTCGTTTCGTATTTTATGCAGGATATATTACAGATAGAATCTGCTTTGCGGGCAAGCGCCGTATTTGCACACCAACAGGCACAAACAGGCACGCGCAACCCCTACAATACCAAGTAAAACGCATGCACCAGCACACGGGACACGCTGAAATGACGCCCCGCCACATGCGCCAGCACACGGGACACGCTGAAGCGACGCCTTGCCGCATGCACCAGAACGCAAGACACACCGAAGTGGCGTCTCACCGCATGCACCAGCACGCGAGACGCTCATTCCGCCGGCGCATACGCACGCTCTTTCTACCCACCGGCCGCCACGGCCGCACCACGCCCACCGCGACACGCATTTGGAGCCACATGCAAGAAGAAGCACTCGACGGCGCACACCTCATCCGCCCCGTCGCCCACATCAAAACGCCCTACCCCGTGAAGTTCGGCGTGCCGCGCCAGCCCGGCCTCGTCGACGCGCTGGAGGGCGTGGTGTACTTCGAGCCGGAGTTCCGCGACGCCGACGCCGTGCGCGGCCTTGAGACGTTCGACTACGTCTGGCTCATCTGGGACTTCTCGCAAAACCATCGCGGCGGCAAGTGGACCCCCACCGTGCGCCCCCCTCGCCTGGGAGGCACGCGCCGCATGGGCGTATTCGCCACGCGCTCGAGCTTCCGCCCCAACGACCTGGCCCTTTCGTGCGTCAAGCTGGCACGCGTGGAGCTTGACGAGGAATATCCCGATGGCAGCCGTGGACCTGCGCTGCACGTAATCGGCGCCGACATGATGGACGGCTCGCCCATCTACGACATCAAGCCTTATCTGCCTTTTTCCGATTCCAAACCCGAAGCCGGCCACGGCTGGGTCGAAGCCGACGAGTGGCACGAGCTCGAGGTGGACTTCGCGCCCGAGCTGCTCGCCCAACTGCCGGCCCACCTGCACAAAGGCGCCTTCCAAGTGCTCGCCCAAGACCCCCGCCCCGCCCACGCCCGCGTGACCTCCCAAGGCCGCGACTTTTGGGTGACGCTTGAAAACTACGACATCCACTTCGCAGTGGAAGACACCCAGCTCACCGTGACCCGCGTGGTAGAGCTGACCCCCGAAGAGATGCAGCGCCTACGCGAGACGGGCACCATCCACTAGCCCGCCGCACACGGGCACCATCCACCAGCCCGTCGCAACGGGTCCCAAGATTCCCTCCGTGCTCAAACAGTCCTCGCTACAGAAAAGGCCCCTACGGGCCCTTTTCTCTTGCTGCGGAACTGCGCCGGAGGGAATCCTGGGACCCCACGGAAATTTATGGTTGCCTTGAAAAACCTTCTAAGAGCGGGTTCTTGTCCGCAAGGTGCCGGAAGGCAATCGACTGGTCCAGACCGAAAGACAACCACCGCGCCATGCGCCCTGGGACCAAACAAACCTCCCCAAAAAGCGCGCCAGCGAGAACGCCGCAGTCGCGCAAGGGTTCCAGACTCCCCTCCGCGCGAGTTCCGCAGCAAGAAAAAGGGCCCATGCGGGCCCTTTTTCTTAGCGAGGACTGTCTGAGCCCGGAGGGGAGTCTGGAACCCTCCGGGAGCCACCGGGACGCTTAGAGCCCCATGTCCTTCTTCAACCTCTCAAGCTCGTCGTCAACTGCTGCCGAGTTGCCGGTGGCAGCGTACTGGGCGGCGAGGTCGGCGGCGCGGTCGGTGGTGCCGGCTGCGTTGAGCTCGGCCTCGGCGTTGGCCTGGTCGAGCATCTGGTCGGCCTTGGCCTCCATGCGGGCGAAAGCGGCCATGGCGCCCTCGGCCTTGTCGGAAGCGCTGGAGAACTGGTTGACCTTGGCCTGCGTCTTGGCAACGGCAGACTTGGCCTTGATGGCCTCGCGACGGCTGTTGAGCGTGCTGATGTCGTCGACGAGCTTGTCGTGCATCTGACGCATCTTCTGGGCGTTTGCCTGAGCGGCTTCGTAGGTGACCTTGAGAGACTCGCCCTTGCTCGCGACTTCCTGCTTCTTGGCGAGGAACACGCGGGCGTCGCCCTCGTTGCCGGCGGCCAGGGCGCGGCGGGCCAGGTCGTCGTACTTGGCGACCTCGACCTCGTTGGCCTTGACCTCGCGAGCGACGCGAGCCTCTTCAGCCATGACGGCGGCGGTTTCCTTCTTGACGTCGGCAAGGTTGTCGGTGAGCTCGCGCATGTACTGATCGATCATCTTTGCCGGATCCTCGGCCTTATCGAGAAGGTCGTTGATGTTGGCCTTGATGATGTCGGTGAAACGGTCGAGAATGCCCATTGTTGCTCCCATCTTTGAAAGAAGGCACGTTGCCCGCGCCTTTGCGCGGGGGCACCCTCTAGTTTACCCAGCTTAATGACCACCTATGAGGACTTCGACGATTTCTCCTCGTCGGTCTGATACTTCTTGGCCAGCTCCTCCACCTCGTCGGAACCGAACTTCTCGAGCGGGGTGTTGAGGATGTCCTGCGTGCGCTTGGCCTCGGCCTTCTTCTGCTCATCGCGCTTCTTCACCACGATGATGACGGTGCCGGCAATGAGTGCCACCACAGCCACGCCGCCGAGCACCTTGGTGGTGGTGCGCGCGGTGGAGCCGGTGACCGTCATGATGCGGTCGGCCGCATCCGAGAAGGCCTTGGAGAAGATCTCCTCCTCGGAAAGCGAGAAGTCGCTGTAGTAGCGGTCGAGGTAGTCGGCCAGGATGGAGATGGCCTCGCTGTCCATGATGGTCTTTGCCTGCGAGCCCACGGCATAGCCGCAGTTGTAACCGCCCTCGCCGTCGTCGCAGAAGACGAGGATGAAGTGCGCGTCGTCGGTGAACAGCTCGCCGTAGAGCTTCTCGGCGCGCGACTGCAGGTCCGAAGTGGACGTCGTGGTGCCGTTGGGCAGGATGTAGACGTAGGGCTGCACGCCGGTCTTCTTGTAGAAGTGGCGCAGGCCGCTCTCCAGCTGCGAGGCGTTGTGGATCCAGTCGCCGTCGGCGTCGGTATAGTACGCGGTCTCATTGACGGCAGACGCAGGTAGGGCCTCGCGCTCCACCGTGGAAGCCGCCACGCTCGAGGAGTAGCTGTCGCCGGTGTCATAGCTGTCCATGCAGGCGGAGAACACGGAAACGAGCAGGATGAGGGCAAAAAGCGCGATGACGATGCCGCAGCCGATGCCACCGCATCCCGAATTGTCCGAGCCGCCGCCCGACCCGCCGGAGCCACCGGAACCGGCGCCCCTGTTGTGCGAGTTGTTGTTCACGACCACAAAGGAGGGGAAGAACGAAGGTCCGAAGCCATGGTGCGAGCCTCCGCCAGAAGAGGAGCCGCCGCTTGGAGACGAGCTCCTGCCGCCGCTGTGATGTCCGCCCGAAAAGCCACCCGAGGACAAACCGCCCCCGGAAAATCCTCCGCTGGAGAAGCCGCCGCCAGAAAAACCGCCGCCTCCCCCGCCGCCTGCCGACCTACCCATGAGCATCTCCTTCGCTCTACGCGATGTGCCCCGTCGCAGCCCCAAGCGCGCTGTCTTCTCCGGGCACATCACTTCGCCCTAATATGCGCTCTTAGTGTACATCACCTGCATGCTTGCTTGGCTCCGCGGGGCATGTCTGTCCTTGGGTTTGCGCCGCGGACGGCTCTTCATCTGCCGCGGGTACCGTGTCCTCGCGACCGTCAGCCTTCAAGGTCGCAGCCGTCAGCGACTCGGACACGTCCGCCGCCTTCTTCTTTACCCAAGGGCGCACGCGGCGCAGCATCTCAAACGTTTCGCCGTACTGAGTGAACCTGAAGCGCGGGTCGCGCATGGACTTGCGCTCGTAGCCCGACCACGTGTCACGCCAGGCACCCCTCAGCTTGAGCTGCAACTCCTCGCGCACGGCGGGGTCCGCAATCGACTTGATGTTTTCCATCAGGCCATCTTTGAAATCAACGAGCGAATCGAGGGCGTCATGGGCGCGTTCGGAGAGGTCGGAAACAACACCCTGAATGCCGCGCACCTTCTCGAGCATGCCCCGCATATGGATAAAGCTGGCCGTGAGGTCGACGGCGAACACGACCGATGCAGCCGTCGTCACCATCACGAGCACTTGCGCGGGCACGAGGTCAAACAGGCTCTCAAGGGCAGGCTGGGCAAAGAAGTTCACGCACAGCATGAGCGTGCTGAACAGGAGCAACCCGGGCACGCAGATGCGGCCATTGATGTTGAGCGGGATGTTGGAGTAGTCCCACCAACGCGCATGGAACATGCGCTCCATCACCCAAGAGGTCGAGAACTCAAGGACGCCCGCCGCAAAGAATCCCACCACGAACTGAACGAGAGGGTCGGTCAGGTGCGAGAGAAAGAGCACCGCCAGAAGCGCGCCGACGCCGTAGATGGGACACACCGGGCCAAACGAGAACCCTCGGTCGACAAAACGGTGGTGCTGAAAAAGCGAGATGATAACCTCGAAGAGCCAGCCTGCAAACGAATAGGCGAAGAAGGACGCCACCATCCGGGCGACCCAATACACCAAGGCGAAATCAAAGCCCGCAAGCTGCTCCATGTCTACCGCACCCCCTCGCGAACAAGGTGCTGCGCAGGCACGACGACGAGGCCAGCAGGCGTCACGCCCAAGTCGACATCGGGCATGTAGAGCGCGGCAAGGCGACGCAGCGTGGGATAGGCAAGCTCCGAGCGCACAAACGTCTCGTGCGAGGCGCACATCTTGTCGGCGCAGGTCACAAACCATCCCACGCTATAGCGCGGAGGCGTGGGGTTAATCGGGAACATATGGCAGCGGATTGCGTCGCGCTCGCGCTCGGTGAGGTCGGGATAATCCTCAAGCGCGTTTGCCAGCGCACGGGCCGCATGGTGGGTGGCATGGCCGGCGCTGCTGTCGCCGCGCACGTGCCAGTCATAGAGATAGTAGTCGTGCAGAAGAGCCGCACGGCGAATCTCGAGCAGATGCTCGGTGCACCCAAAGGCACGCGCCATGGTGTCGGCACGGGCAGCAACGGCAAGCGAGTGCAGCAGCGTCGAGGTGCTGCCATGCTGCACAAAACCAGCCTCAAGACGCAGTCTGCCTGCGTCGATGACTTCATGCGCATACGCGAAGAAGTCCTCGGCATGACGCTCTATGCCCGAGGTTGACATGGCCATCCTTTCCCTTCGATCCGTTCAGGCGCTTAGGCTACCCCACATACAGCCGCTTCGCATCACGCACAACAAAAAAGCGGTCCCGCAGCCAAATTGGTTGCAGGACCGCCTTGTCACACAAAACGATGCGGGAAAACTAGCAGACGCCCTGGGCGAGCATGGCGTCGGCAACCTTCACGAAGCCGGCGATGTTGGCGCCCATGACGTAGTTGCCCTCGTGGCCGTACTTGCGGGCGGCGTCGTCGCAGGTGTGGTAGATGCCGCGCATGATCTCCTCAAGCTTGGCGTCAACTTGCTCGAAGGTCCAGGACAGGCGCTCGGAGTTCTGCGACATCTCCAGGCCGGAGGTGGCCACGCCGCCGGCGTTGGCAGCCTTGCCGGGGAAGAAGGCGACGCCGTTGGCCTGGAAGTACTCGGTGGCATCGAGCGTGGTGGGCATGTTGGCGCCCTCGCCCACGACCTTGCAGCCGTTGGCAACCAGGGCCTTGGCGTCAGCAAGATGCAGGGTGTTCTCGCGAGCGCAGGGAAGCGCGATGTCGCAGGGAATCTGCCAGACCTCGCGGCCGTCGCCGGCATGGTACTCGGCGTTGGGGCGAGCCTCGACGTACAGGGCCAGGCTCACGCCGGCGTCATGGCCGGAACGCTTCTTGTTGTAGATGTCCTCGAGCACGGTGTAGTCGATGCCCTCGGCGTCGTAGACCCAACCCTTGGTGTCGGAGCAGGCAAGCGTCTTGCCGCCGAGCTGGGCAACCTTCTGGATGGCGTAAATGGCGACGTTGCCGGAGCCATGCACGACGACGTTCTTGCCCTCAAAGGAGTCGCCGTGGCACTTGAGGTACTCATCGACGAAGTAGACCAGGCCGTAGCCCGTGGCCTCGGTGCGGGCCAGGGAGCCGCCAAAGCTGAGGCCCTTGCCGGTGAGCACGCCCGACCACTCGTTGCGGATGCGCTTGTACTGGCCGAACATGTAGCCGATCTCGCGGCCGCCCACGCCCAGGTCGCCGGCGGGCACGTCGGTGTCGGGGCCGATGTGGCGGGCAAGCTCAGTCATGAAGGACTGGCAGAAGTGCATGATCTCGTTGTTGGACTTGCCCTTGGGGTCGAAGTCCGAACCGCCCTTGCCGCCGCCCATGGGAAGGGTGGTGAGGGCGTTCTTGAAAATCTGCTCGAAGCCCAGGAACTTCAGCATGCCCAGGTACACCGTGGGGTTGAAGCGCAGGCCGCCCTTGTAGGGGCCGATGGCAGAGTTGAACTCAACGCGGAAACCGCGGTTGACCTGAATCTCACCCTTGTCGTCGACCCACGGCACGCGGAACTGGATGACGCGCTCGGGCTCGACGATGCGCTCGAGGATCTTGTTCTGCTGATACTCGGGGTGTGCCTCGAAAACAGGCTCGAGCGAAGTGAGGACCTCGGTGACGGCCTGGATGAACTCGGGCTGGTTGGGGTCCTTGGCCTTGACCTGCTCGATGATGTCGCTTGCGTAGCTCATGTGCTCCTCCTTAAAGCGCCGTCGGTGTCCCGTGCTGTGGGGCGCGTGCGGTCGGTTGTTTCCAAATGGTCGAACGCCCCAAAACCGCACGAAGCCGTTTTGAAACGTCAGCGAAAACCAGCGGTGCATAGGATGCCAAATTCTCTATTGGGAAACAGGCTCACAAGACTGATTTAACAGTGAGGAAATAGTCTATTGACACTTCTCCATACCAGGCAGATGAGGTGTTGCAGCTTGATTTCCGATTGGATGGCGCTTTGTTAACGGCCCCGAGGCGCTCCATGTGGGGCCCATCGGGGGAGGCTGGAGGCGACCATGCAGACCACCGCATGCTCCCTTGCGCCACAAAAAAAGCCGCCGCCCGCGCGATGCGGACGACGGCTTGGGAAGCGCTTGGCAATATGGGCGCGCCTTAGGCGACGGACTTCTTCTTGCCGAAGATGGTCTTGCAGCCCTTGACCGCCAGAATGATGGCGAGGACGACCAGGATGATGCCGAGGATGAACTGCATGAGCGTCGCAGCCGTGTTGGCATCGGTGAGACCGCCGCCGAAGATGATGGCAGCCTTGGCCTGGATGGTCAGGCACAGCGAGGTCAGCGTGACAATGAGCATGAACAGCATGGGGACGTAGAACATCTTGTTGTTCTTGCCGATGTTGCCCAGGAAGGCGGCCACGGCAAGCAGGCCAAGCGCGGCGAGCAGCTGGTTGGCGGCGCCGAAGAGCGGCCAGATGAGCGTGTAGCCGTGCAGGCCCAGAAGCACGCCGGCAAGGACGGTGATGATGGTGCCGACCCAGGGGTTCACGAGGACCTTCTTGAAGCCGGTGACATCGTCGGCCGTCTTGCCCACGGGGATGAAGAACTCCTGGAACATGTAGCGGGCAAGGCGGGTGGCGGTGTCGAGCGAGGTGAGGCAGAACACCGACACGGCCAGGATGAGCAGCGAATACGCGATGGACTCAGCGCCCGGGCCAAAGACGCAAGCGAGCATCTTGGACAGGCCGCCGGCGAAAACCGCCGTGGGGGAAGCGTAGGTGCCGTCCATGTAGCCGTTGAACACGAAGGCGACGGCGCACAGGGAGATGACGGCCACGAGGCACTCGAGGAGCATGCCACCGTAAGCGATCGGCTTGGCCTGAGTCTCACGGTCGAGCTGCTTGGAAGTGGTACCGGAGGCGACCAGCGAGTGGAAGCCGGAGATGGCGCCGCACGCGATGGTGATGAACAGGGCCGGGAACAGGAAGCCGGACGTGGCGACCTTGCTGGCGCCCTTCACCGAAGCGTCGACGTTGAAGGCAGTGAAAGCCGGGATGGAGGCGGAGTCGCCCAGGTTGCCCGTGACGCCGGCACCGATAACGCCCACGAGGGCCAGGGCAATCATGCCGTAGAGCAGATAGCTCGACAGGTAGTCGCGGGGCTGGAGCAAGATCCAAACCGGGGCGACCGAGGCGATGAGGATGTAGGCACCCACGAGCCACATCCAGGTGGTGGCGTCGAGCTGGATGAACGGCATGTTGTAGCCGAGAACGACGATGACCACGATGAGGGCGATGGCACCCACGATGCTCACGGGGCCGGGCAGGTTACGGCCACGGGTAAGGGCACCCCAAGCGATGGCGAAGATGATGAAGAGCACCGAGATCATGGCCGTGCGGGCGTTGGCCAGGTTCGTGGAGCCCTCGGACATATCGATCACACCGTTGGCATCAGCCGTCACGGCGAAGGTGGAAGCCACGATGGAGGCAAAGGCGGCCACGACGAGGATCAGCGTGAGGTAGGCAAAGACGATGAAGAGCTTCTTGGCGCCGTCGTCGATGTTGGCGGCCACGACCTGGGCCATCGTCTGACCCTTGTGGCGAAGCGAGGCAAACAGGGCGCCGAAGTCGTGCATGGCGCCGAAGAAGATGCCGCCGATGAGAATCCACAGCAGGACCGGCACCCAGCCGAATATGGCGGCCTGGATGGGGCCGTTGACGGGGCCGGCGCCGGCAATGGACGAGAAGTGGTGGCCGAGCACCACGTAGGGCTTGGCGGGCACGTAGTCGGTGCCGTCCTCAAGAGCATGCGCAGGGGTAACGTTGTTGTCGTCGAGACCCCACTGCTTCGCGAGCCATCCACCGTAGGCGACATAGCCCACGACGAGGACGACGATCGCAGCGAGAAGAACGAGTGTGGCGTTCATTCTCTTCAGTCCTCCTTCTTTTCCCGTGCCGCAGGCGCCAGGTTTGCCTCAAGGTTCTTCTTGATGGTCTTGCCTGCGGCGTTTGTCATCACGCGTCCGAACTCGCCTTCCCCCAGGTCCACCACGGCGACCCTCAGGTCGCTCCAGCCCCAGATGCCCCACTTGTAGTTCTTGCGGAAGCGCGTGCGACGCACGGCTTTCGCGATTCCGGGGGCAACCGAGTCTGCGATAAGCACCAGGGAGAGGTTGGAGAACATGTGGTCGGGATGCGGATGCACCATCTCGGGGAGCGCCTTTTGCTTCATGAAGGAGACCATCTCCTCGAATGCGCCTTCTTCGAGAAACCCGACGGTGTCGAAGAAGACGTATTCGTTGCTGGCAACCTCCCAGAGCTTGGCCCTCTTGGTGAGCACGTAGCGCTCGCCCTGCTCGTGGTACTCCGCAACCCCGGGGAAGACGCGACCGGCGACCGTGCGGTCGCGCTCCACGTCAAACCACACCTCATGGGCAGCCAAAAGGCGCTTGAGCATAGTCCTGGCGCGTTCCGATACATCCTGGCGCATAATGAGCGTCTGCACCTGCGCGGCCGGGTCGTGCCCCATCGTCTGGTCGTCCATGGTTCCTTTTCCTCAAGGCGAAATCGAACGCGCAGATGGTAAACCCGCGATTTGTGTTTCAACACGGGGATGTGGAGATTTCCTTATCGTTTCGGTTCGACGGCATAAACTTAAACTTGAATGGAAATCATGGTTTGAATAAGTGGGGTTAATTATTCAAGGAATGCGTGTTGACGGCTTTCGGATTCGAATCCCACGCCTCCCCCTATTTAATATAGCTGTTAAGTTTGTTGCGGGCCGACGTGTGCAGCCGGCGGGCCGCCGCATGGGCTACCATGTAGCGTTGCATGTTTGGCTATTCTTACCGACACTCCCCCTGGAGGTATATATGACCCGCACCAGCTCTCTCAAGAACATCGTCGTGCTTGCCGGCGCCGCCCTTCTGGCCGCCGGCGCCCTCGCGCTCACCGGTTGCGGCGAGCAGGAGCAGCAGGGCACCACGGTGCAGAGCGCCACGCCCGCTGCCTCGCAGCCCGCTTCCACGGACAACAGCACCGAGCAGGATAATTGCTACGGCGACGACCTTCCCGTCATCAACAACAACTAGAGTTGGCTGCGGAACCTCGTCCGCTGCGTTCCCGGGAGGCTAGAGTACTCCAGTACACGTCGCCTCCCGGCGCCTTGCGGACGAGAACCCGCGTTTTAGTAGGGTGCGGAACCTCACGCGCCGCGTTCCACGGAGCCTCATGTACTCCAGTACACATCGGCTCCGTGCGCCTTGCGCGTGAGAACCCGCGTTTTAGTAGGGGTGTGGAACCTCGTCCGCTGGTTGGATTTTGGTACTGAATGCTGAGTAGGGAGACTTGACTGTGATCGCTAGCGCCTTTGTCAAAGCCGTAGACGCCCAGGCCGACCTCGTGCCGAACCGCGTCGCCTTCGTCAACAGCGACGGCGAGCGCATCACGTTCTCGCAGCTGCGCCGCGCCTCCGATGCCCTTGCCTGCTGGATTGCCGGCCGCCCCGACATTCCCGCAAAGGCCCCGCTTGTGGTGTACGGCCACAAGTCGCCCCTCATGCTCGTGAGCTTCCTGGCTTGCGTGAAGTCGGGCCATGCCTATGCGCCCGTCGACACGGTCTACCCTGCCGAGCGCGTCGCCAACATCGCCTCCCAGGTCGCCCCCACTGCCGTGCTCGACACCATCGGCACGTTCACCCAGGCAGACGCCCCCGAGATGGGCGCTCCTTGCATCGGCCCCGAGGAGCTGGCAGCCGCATGCGCCCAGCCCTGCAGCGCCGAGCAGGTTGCCGCCCTGGAGGGCCTGGGCGCCGAGGACACCTACTACATCCTTTTCACCTCGGGCAGCACCGGCACGCCCAAGGGCGTCGAGGTCACCACCGAGTGCGTCGACGGCTTCTATGACTGGATGACCAGCGACTACGCCTTCGACGAACCCCTCTCGGACGGCCAGGATCCCGACTTCGGCGGACGTGTGTGGTTCAACCGCACCCCCTTCTCCTTCGACGTGAGCATCACCGACATGTGCTGCGGCCTCACCCGCGGCGACACGTGCTTTGCCAACGAGGCGGCCGCCGACGCAAGCCTGGCCGCCACGTTCGAGGCACTCGGCCGTTCGGGCGCCACGGACTGGGTCTCCACGCCCTCCTTTGTCGAGCAGTGCCTGGCCGACCCCTCCTTCGGCGACGCCCTCATGCCGCGCCTGCGCCGCATGCTCCTGGCCGGCGAGACGCTGCGCCCCGAGACCGTGCGCGCCGTGCGCGAGCGCTTCAACGGCCGCGTCGAGGTCTACAACGGCTACGGCCCCACCGAGTCCACCGACCTGGTGACGCTGTGCCGCATCACCGACGAGATGCTCAGCGCCGACAAGGCCCTGCCCATCGGCTTCTCCAAGCCTGGCACCGACCTGTATGTGGTGGACCCTGCCACGCTCGAGCAGGTGCCCGACGGCACCCCCGGCGAGATGTACATCGTGGGCAACACCGTGGCCCGCGGCTACTGGAAGCGCCCCGACATCACCGAAGCCGCCTTCCACTCCTGCCCCGAGGTGCTGGCGCA
>Ga0129308_1001120_pt1 | contig 30819 bp, 29 predicted proteins | sample L827metagenome_FD_94440 | JGI IMG/M metagenome (GOLD analysis project Ga0129308, IMG submission 94440) | Ring-tailed lemur group fecal microbial communities from Wisconsin, USA - L827 metagenome | ecosystem: Host-associated > Mammals > Digestive system > Large intestine > Fecal | place: USA...
AAAAATAAGACAATTGTCTTATTTTTATAGCGCCACCGGCGCGTTGGATTCTTATGAGACGTGCCGACGCGCAAAGCGCGGCGGCTCCCATTAAAATACCTCATTTTAATGGGAGAATAGTATTAGGAGGGAGAGTATGGACCTTTATACCATGCGCTATGTGCTGGCGGTGGCGGAGCACGAAAACTTTTCCCTGGCCGCCCAGGCCTGCCACGTGGGCCAGCCCGCCCTGTCCCAGCAGATCTCCAAGCTGGAGAAGGAGCTGGGTGTGGCCCTCTTTTACCGCAACTCCCGGGGCGCGACCCTGACGGAGGCGGGGAGGGAGTTTGTCCACCGGGCCCAGGAGATCATCCAGCGCTCCGAGGCCCTGGAGAGCGAGATGTCCTTTTACGCCGGCCTGCGCCGGGGCACCCTGAACCTGGGCATCATCACCAGCCTCCAGTGCATCGACTTCGGCGGACTGCTCTCCGCCTTCTGCGGCAGCTACCCGGACATCTCGGTGAACATCGTCCAGGGGGGGACCCACAACCTGGTCCAGCAGCTGGTGGATCGGAAGATCGACGCGGCCTTTCTGAACCGCCCCCCCTCCGGCCTGCCGGGCAGCGTGGAATTTGCCAAGCTGGGGGAGGACACCTACCACCTGGCGGTCCCCGACAACCACCCCCTGGCCAAGCGGGACCGGGTCAGTCTGGCGGAGCTGAAGGACGAACACTTCATCTTCCACCAGACAGGGCAGGTGGCCTCCGAGCTGTGCCTGCGGGCCTGCCGGGAGGCGGGCTTTGAACCCAACATCGTCTGCCGCTCCGGCAGCCCCACCACCGGACTGTACATGGTCCAGGGCGGACTGGGCATCGCCCTGTTCCCCGCGGAGGAATTCCAGGCCCGGACCCTGGACGGCGTGGTGGAGCTGCAGCTGGAGGAGACCATCCGGAAGGAAGTGGGCGTGGCCTGGCGGAAGGACGCCGCCTCCTCCCTGGTGGACGCCACGGTGCAGTTCGCCCGGGAATGGTGCGACGGCTGAGAAAACGATGAAAAAGCGGGCCGCCTGGCAAATGCCAGGCGGCCCGCTTGCCTTTGCAGGGGTCAGAGCGCAGAAGGCTGGTTGTGCATGGTCTCCATGACCGTGTAGCGGTCCATCTGGAGGCGCTTTGTCATGGTCAGGGCCTCCTCAATGGGGATCTCGGTCAGGCGGCCTTCGGTGGTGCCGATGATGCAGCTGCCGTGGCCCCCGGCCATGGCCTGGACCGCGGCGTAGCCCATGCGGCTGGCGGTCTCCCGGTCCCGGGCGGTGGGAGAGCCGCCCCGCTGGATGTGTCCCAGCACGGTGACCCGGGGGTCGATGCCCACCACCTCGTGGATCTTCTTGCCGATCTCGAAGGCGCTGCCCACCCCCTCGGCCACCACGATCATGAAATGGGTATTGCCCGCCAGACGGGACTCCTGGATCCGCTCCACCACGTCCCGCTGGAAATCAAATTCCCGCTCCGGGACCAGGACGGCGGTGGCCCCCACGGCGATGCCCACATACAGGGCAAGGAAACCCGCCCGGCGGCCCATGACCTCCACCAGGGAGCAGCGCTCATGGGACTGCATGGTGTCCCGCAGCTTGTCGATGCACTCCACCGCCGTGTTGCAGGCGGTGTCAAAGCCGATGGTATAGTTGGTGCAGCCGATGTCGTTGTCGATGGTGGCCGGAATACCCACCACCGGGATACCCAGCCGGGACAGCTCCAGGGCCCCCCGGAAGGTGCCGTCGCCGCCGATGGCCACGATGCCGTCCAGTCCCAGCAGCTTGCAGGTGGCAAGGGCCTGCTGCCGCCCCTCGGGGGTCATGAACTCCTCGCTGCGGGCGGTGTACAGCACCGTCCCGCCCCGGTCCAGGATGTGGCTGACGCTGTCGCTGTCCATGCGGACGAAGTCGCTGTGGATGAGGCCGTTCCACCCCCGCCGGATCCCCACGCACTGGATGCCCAGACTCAGCGCCGTGCGGACCGTGGCCCGGACGGCGGCGTTCATGCCGGGGGCGTCGCCGCCGCTGGTGAGGATGCCGATTCGTTTTACCTGGTTCATGTTCTATCCCTCCTTGATCCGCGGGGATGTCCCGCGCTTGGTTTACCGGTCCACAAAGTCCCGGGCCACCTCCACAATGTGCCCGGCGGACAGGCCGAACTCCCGCAGCAGCTCCCCGCCGGGGCCGGAGTGTCCGAACACGTCGTTGACGCCGATGCGGCGGATGGGTGTGGGGCACTTCTCCCCCAGCAGGGCGCTGACGGCCTCCCCCAGACCGCCGATGACGGAATGCTCCTCGCAGGTGATGACCCGGCCGCACTCCCGGGCGGCCTTCAGTACCAGCTCCTCATCCAGGGGCTTGATGGAGGCCATATTGACGATCCGGGCGCTGATGCCCAGCTCCTTCAGGGCGCCCCAGGCCTCCACGGCCTCGGCGGTCATCAGGCCGGTGGTGATGATGGCCACGTCATCGCCCTCCCGGAGGACCTCGCCCTTGCCGATCTGGAAGGAGTAGCCCTCCTCCTGGTGGACCACGGGGACGGCCAGCCGCCCGAAGCGCAGATACACCGGGCCCTGGTGCTCATAGGCGGCCTTGACGGCGGCCCGGGCCTCCACGTCGTCGGCGGGGCACAGGACCACCATGCCGGGGATGGTGCGCATGAGGGCGAAGTCCTCGCAGCACTGGTGGGACGCCCCGTCCTCTCCCACGGACAGGCCGCCGTGGGTGGCGCCGATCTTCACGTTCAGGTGGGGGTAGCCGATGGAGTTGCGCACCTGCTCATAGGCCCGGCCGGCGGCGAACATGGCGAAGCTGGAGGCGAAGGGGACCAGCCCCATGGCGGCGGCTCCGGCGGCGGCGCACATCATGTCCGCCTCGGCGATGCCGCAGTCGAAGTGGCGGTCCGGAAACTCCTTTTTGAACATACCGGTCTTGGTGGCGGCGGACAGGTCCGCGTCAAAGACCACCAGGTCCTTGTGCTCCCGGCCCAGCTGGACCAGGGCGGCGCCATAGCTGTCCCGGGTGGCGATTTTCTTCACTTCTGCCATGTTACATCCCCTCCAATTCCGCCAGGCGGGCCTTCAGCTCCGCCATGGCCTGCTCATACTCCTGGTCGTTGGGGGCCTTGCCGTGCCAGCCGGCCAGGTCCTCCATAAAGGAGACTCCCTTGCCCTTGGTGGTGGACATGATGATGGCAAAGGGAACGCCCTTTGTCTCCCGGGCCCGGGCGAAGGCCGCCTCCATCTGGCCGAAGTCGTGGCCGTCGATCTCCGCCACTTCAAATCCAAAGGAGCGCAGCTTCTCCGGGATGGGGTAGGGGCTCATGACCTCCTCCACCGGGCCGTCGATCTGCAGATGGTTGTTGTCGATAATGACGCACAGGTTGTCCAGCTTGTAGTGGTGGGCGAACATGAAGGCCTCCCAGGGCTGGCCCTCCTGGATCTCGCCGTCCCCCAGCAGGGTATAGACCCGGCAGGGGTTGCCCAGGTGCTTGGCGGCCAGGGCCATGCCGCAGGCGGCGGAGATTCCCTGGCCCAGGGAACCGGTGGACATGTCCACTCCGGGGGTCATATTCATATTGGGGTGGCCCTGGAGGTGGCTGCCGATGTGCCGCAGGGTGAGCAGGTCCTCCTGGGGGAAGAAGCCCCGGAGGGCCAGGGCGGCGTACAGGCCGGGGGCGGTGTGGCCCTTGGACAGGACGAAGCGGTCCCGGTCCTCCCGCTTGGGATCGGCGGGGTCCACATTCAGCTCTTTAAAATAGAGGTAGGTGAACAGGTCGGCGGCGGACAGGCTCCCGCCGGGATGGCCGGAACGGGCGGCGTGGGTGGCCGTCAGGATGCCCATGCGCACCTTGCAGGCGGTGATGGCGAGGGTTTTCTTCTGGTCGTCTGTCATAGGATCTCCTTCTTCCTGAAACTAGATTTGTCTCTACCATATCCCCAAGCGGGCGTAATGTCCAATTCTTTTCTGTGAATCTCGTTATCAGCAAAAGTGATAGTAAGGCCGGTGGTATCATCATTTTTTCTGATAGTAGCCTTCACAAATGAGAATTGGACTTTTGGCCGTCCCGGTAGTATGTTAATGCCAGAAGGGACGGACCCCAAGGCATCCAGTGATACGCGGCAGGGGACCGTTACATCCAAAAATGAAAAATGGAGGAAAACGATCATGAGCGAGAAACTTGTTTCCGACCTGCTGGTCGACTACCTGGAGCGCCGCGGCGTCACCAAACTGTTTGGCCTGTGCGGTCACACGGTCATCGGTATGCTGGACGCCCTGTCCCGCAGCAAGAAGATCGAGTACATCGGCACCCGCCACGAGGCCATCGCCTCCACCGCCGCCGACGGCTACGCCCGCATTACCCACAAGGCCGCGGTGGTCATGTGCCACCTGGGCCCCGGCCTGACCAACGTCATCACCGGCGTGGCCAACGCCTCTCTGGACTCCATCCCCATGGTGGTCATCGCCGGCGACGTGCCCAGCTACTACTACGGCAAGCACCCCCACCAGGAGGTCAACATGCACGGCGACGCCACCCAGTACCGCCTGCTGGAGCCCGTCTGCAAGCGGGTCTGGCGCGTGGACGACGTGGAGGCCCTGCCTGAGATTCTGGACAAGGCCTTCCGTCTGGCCGAGTCCGGCCGTCCCGGCCCCGTGGCCATCGACGTGCCCATGGATATGTTCTCCCGCACCATGGAGGAGGACCTGTGGGCCCGCACCTATAAGGACAGCCCCGTGACCGTCCGGCCCGGCCTGGACCCCGCCGCCGCCAAGGCCATCGCCGAGAAGCTGGTCAACGCCAAGAACCCCGTCCTCCACGCCGGCGGCGGCATCCTGCTCTCCCAGGCCTCCGCGGAACTGGCCGCCCTGGCTGAGTTCCTGGACATCCCCGTGTCCCGCACCCTGGCCGGCCAGGGCTGCCTGTCCGACCTGCACCCCCTGATGGTGGGCCAGACCGGCTTCTGGGGCCTGGAGTTCACCCACTCCCTGACCACCAACGCCGACGTGATCCTGGGCCTGGGCACCCGCTTCGGCGAGGCCGACAGCTCCAGCTGGTATCAGGGCGTCACCTTTGACCCCGACAAGACCTCCTTCCTCCAGATCGACATCGACCCCAGTGAGATCGGCCGCAACTACCCCGTGGAGATCGGCGCCGTGGGCGACCTGAAGGTGGGTCTGGCCCAGATTCTGGATGAGGTCAAGAAGATCTGCCCCAAGGGCAAGAGCAACCCCGAGCTGCGGGCTCAGATCGCCAAGGCCAAGGCCGAGTTCAAGAAGTCCAACGAGGCCATCTCCAGCGACAGCCGCTTCCCCATGACCCCCCAGCGCATCCTGAAGGACGTGAAGGAAGTCATCCCCGAGGACGCCATCATCTTCACCGACGTGGGCTGGAACAAGAACGGCGTGGCCCAGGAGTTCGACATCACCATGCCCGGCTCCATCCACCACTCCTCCGGTCTGGCCACCATGGGCTTTGGTCCCGCCGCCGTCCTGGGCGGTAAGGTGGCCGCTCCCGACCGCATCGTGCTGAACCTGACCGGTGACGGCGGCTTCGGCATCAACCCCTCCGTCCTGGCCGCCGCCGTGGAGCACGGCATCGCCTGCACCTGGGTGGTCATGAACAACTCCGCCTTCGGCACCATCGCCGGCCTGGAGAACGCCAACTACAAGACCAAGTTCGGCACCGTCTTCTATGACTCCAAGGGCAACCGCTACACTCCCCACTGGGCTGAGGTGGCCAAGGCCTACGGTGTGGATTCCATCTGCATCTCCTCCGCCGACGAGTTCAAGCCCGCCCTGGAGAAGGCCATCGAGGCCAACAAGGAAGGCCGCCCCTTCCTGGTGGAAGCCCCCATGGAGAACATCGTGGTGCCCACCCCCGGCTGCTGGAACATCAACGACATCTACAGCCCCAATGAGCTGGTCAAGGAAGGCAAGCTGGTTAAGAAAGAGAACGGCCGCTATGTCGCCCCCAGCCACGCCAAGTCCCACAACGCCTGATAAAACCTTTTTGCTCCTTCCGGCAAAAGGGCTGCCCACTCCACTGGGCAGCCTTTTTGCCAAACTGCGGGAACAGAAACGATTTTATGGAGAGGAGTGCCCACCATGGCAAGGAAGTTTTCGTTGGCCTATCTGACCATCCCCGGGACCGATCCCGTGGAACAGATCCGCATCGCCCGGTCCTGCGGGTATGACAGCGTCAGTCTGCGGACCATCCCCATGCACCTGCCCGGCGAGCCGGAATTCCTGCTGCACCAGGACGCGGACCTGTTCCGCGCGGTACAGGAGGCCCTGGAGGAGTACGGCATGCCGCTGCTGGACATTGAACTGGCCCGGGTACGGCCCGACCTGGATATTAAGGAGTACGAGCCCGCCTTCGAGGCGGCGGCCCGCCTGGGGGCCACCGATGTGCTGGGCAGCGTCTGGACCCGGGACCGCTCCTACTACACCCAGCAGGTGGGGCGGATCGCGGAGATGGCCGGACAGTACGGCTTGAGCTATAACGTGGAGCCCCTGCCCTGGGCCGGGGTGCGCAATCTTCAGGAGGGGATCACCCTGGTGGACGCGGTGGGCACGGACAACCTCTACGTCATGGTGGATACCCTGCACATCGGCCGGGCCGGCGTGACGGCGGAGGAACTGGCCCGCACGGATGGGAAGTATTTCCACTTCATCCACCTGGCCGACGGCCCCGCCGGACCGGACGGCGACCCGGTGCTGGACAACATCCGGGACGAACTGATGGTCCACACCGCCCGGGAGGGCCGCCTCTACCCCGGCGAGGGCGTGATGGACATCGCCGGATTCATCGGGGCCATGCCCCGGGAGCTGCCCGTCTCCATCGAGCTGCCCAACCTGAAACGGCTGGAGGAGCTGGGGGCCGAGGGCCACGCCCGCCGCTGCCTGGAGACTGCCAAAGCGTATTTTCGTGTACACCAGCTGCTCTGACCACCGGAATGCGGATGGACAAATCCGCGCTTCTATGGTATCGTGAAACTGCCATAGGGGGGACGCGCTTTGAATCTGCAGCAGTTTTATTACTTTATCAACATTGTTGAACTGGGGAGCTATACAAAAGCGGCCCAAAAGCTGTTTGTCACCCAGTCCAGCCTGAGCCATTCCATTGCGGACCTGGAACGTGAACTGGGCGTTTCTCTCCTGACGAAGGGAAAGGGCGGGATCGAACCCACCGAATATGGAGAGAGCTTTCTAAAACACGCAAAGGTCATTATCCCAGAGTGTGAAGCCATTACCCGGGACATTTTCGCGCTGAAGAATCACACCGCCGGGAAAATCCGAATCAGTTCCGCACACACGTTGGCTACCACCATTGTTCCGCTGTTGATCCAGGTGTTTTATGAAAAGCCGGAAAACCGCGCCATCCAGTTTGAACTGGGGGAAAGCATCTCCGGTCAAACGCAGGAAGCGTTGCTCCGTGATCAAATCGACATCGGCTTCAATCTGGATATGGGGACCGCGGAGTTGGAGTCTTTTCCTGTCAACTGTGATGAACTGGCCGTGCTGGTCCCGAAAAACCACCCGTGGGCCCACCGTGAAAACGTCTGCGCGCAGGAACTGGACGGCGCCCCCTTGATTACCTACAGCGAAAACTGCGGGACCAGGCGGGTCATCAATGAAATATTCCAACACACCGGCATCACCCCCAATATCATTCAGGAGTGCGAGACAGAGCATCTGATTCTGGGGATGGTATCCTCAGAGATGGGGATCGCTGTGGCTCCCAGGCTGCAGGAGAGCTTGTTTTATGATGTGGCCAACGTTGCCCTGGATCACGGAAAGTGGAAGCGCGTACATTATATGCAGTGGCGCAAAGACAGGAACGTCAAGCCTGTCGTGCGCCGGTTTCTGGACTTTTCTATCCAGTATCTAACAGAAAACGGTTTGTCCCATATGGAAAACGGTCCGGATATTTAAATATCCGGACCGTTTTTTGCTTCTGCCGGCGCCGGTTGGGGCGCTGCCGTGAGATTTTTTCATGGCAGATATGATTCTTTCCAATTCGACTTTTCCGCGGGCCGCTGATACAATGCAGGTACGATAAGGCCCGGACAAAATCATTTATCGGCGGGCGAAAGGAGAATGACCTATGGAAGGAAATGTTATCTCGGTAGCTCTGATCGGCGCAGGCTATGCCGCGTTTCTCCACGGAAACGCCTACCGCAGCGCGGGAGGCGTCCCCTTCCGGCTGAAAACAGTGGTGGACACGGATCTGACCAAGGCTGAAAAGATCCGGGACGAGTATGGCTTTGAAGCCGCCTGCGCAAGCTATAGCGAAGTTCTGGACGATCCGGAGATCGACGTGGTGGATCTGGTGACACCCCCGTTCCTGCATAAGGAAATGATCGAAGCCGCGCTGGCAGCGGGCAAACATGTGATCTGTGAAAAGCCGCTGATCGGTTATTTCGGACGCCCAGGCGATCCGGCTCCCATTGGGGATAAGGTGCCTAAAGAAGACATGTACCACGCAGTCATGGGGGAATTGGACAGCCTGCGCACTACCGTAGCAAACAGCAAAGGGCACTTCTATTATGCGGAAAACCATATCTACGCTCCCGCGGTACGGAAAATGGCCGACATTATCCGGCGCAAAAAGAGCAAAATCCTCAGCATCAAGGCCACCACTTCCCTGAAGGGATCCAGTTCTCCCCTGGCCGGAAGCTGGGCCGCCACCGGCGGAGGCTGTTGGGCCAGAAACGGGATCCATCCGCTGACCGCAGTACTCTGGCTCAAGCAGCAGGAGGCCCAGGCACGGGGCGAAACCATCTATCCCACTCAGGTGCTGGCCGATATGGGACGCACCACCGAGAGCCTGGGAACGGAGGAACACGCCTATATCGCGGCCCATCCGATCGATGTGGAGGACAACTCGGTCGTGGTGGTCACCTTCTCTGATGGGACCAAGGCCATGCTCTACACATCAGATACCGCATTGGGCGGCACCAGAAACCTGATCGATGTATACTGCAACGACAATGCTCTGGAATGCCGCCTCACCGACACCGACTTGCTGAACACCTACCTGTCCGACGAAAGGGGACTGGATGGCTTCTATTTGGCTGAGATGCTCCCCTCCATGACAGGGTGGAACCGGGCCTTTGTGGCAGATGACGTACTGCGCGGACACGCCGGTGAACTGAAATCCTTCCTCCAGGCCATTGCGGAAGACCGAGACGCCGATTCTTCCTTTGATCTGGCCTATGACACCATCCGTATCCTGTACGCCGCCTATTGGTCGGCGGAGATCCACGCCGCCGTCTCCCTGGCTTGTCCTTTGGTGGGAGACACCTCCGTCCCGGATGTTTGCGCCTGTTAACTGATCTGCCGCTGCCGCAATTCCTTTGAACACAAAAAAGGTCTGAAATCTCACGATTTCAGACCTTTTTTATATTTTCAGATTCCGTCTCCGTTCACACGGAGGCCAAGAACTGCTCCACCAGGGTGATGGCCGCGCCCAGCTTGGCCGATTTGCTCCCGGTCCGGCTGATATGGAAGGCAAAGTCCGGCGTCTCGAAGGCGCACTGCTCCTTCACATATTTGGTCAGCAGCTCAATATCGGCTTCATTCATAAACTGGATCAGAAAGCCGCCGAGAATAAAATCCACATCCGCGATCATACGAATATTATCGACGGCGATGGCCAGATGGCGCAGGTAATTGCGCCACAGCTTGTTGCACCGGGGATCTCCCCCGTGGACCCGCTCAAAAAATTCCGGCAGCTCCATATGGGCGGCGTTTTTCAGACTGTCGGCGGAACAGTAGGTCTCAATGCACCCCTGTTTGCCGCAGTAGCAGGTGGGCCCGTCGGGAGAGAGGCACATGTGCTCGATGATCCCGCCGCTCAGCTCCCGGCCCCTTAAAATATGGTTATTCAGAATCAGCACGCCGCCAAAATTCCGGTTCAGCGCCAGATACACCGCGTTCTCGATGCCGGAGTTGTACCAGATCTCCGCCAGGGCCGCGGCCTCAGTATCGTGGATCAGGTGGCAGGGCAGCTCGATGTGCCGCTGGTACGTCTCCCGCTTGGCCCCGGTACAGTGGAGGATCTCGGAAAAGGTGATGGTCTCCCCGTCGGAGGACACCAGCCCCTGGATGGCGATACAGACGCCCAGGATATTTTCCGGGGGGTAGTTCAGGGTATGGGTAAAGGCGTTGATCCAATTTCCCAGCTGCTGGTAGTAGGGCTCTGTGTTGGAAAACCGGAGGGCCAGCTCATCCTCCTTCAACACCGTACCGTAGAGGTCCAGGGCGGCGATTTGGACAGACTCCTTTAAAATCTCCACGCCGATGGAGATACGCGCCAGCGCGTTGCAGCGAATGATCTGGGGCTTGCGCCCCCCTGTGGATTCATATTCCCCCCGCTTTTCCACCAGGCCGGCGTCAATGAAATCCGAAAGATGCTGCGTCACGGTGGGCAGGCTCAGTTCCAGCGCTTTGGAGATGGCCACCTTGGAGGTGAGCTTCGTCTCATAAATATAGTCGTAAACCTTTTTGTGGTTGATTTTTTTCAACTCGATGGGCGTCAGCCTGTCACGGCCGGAAAGGATCGTCTCCTGCTTTGTGTCACCTCTCATACCGCACCCCCTATCTTCCGCTTATTTCCAAAAGCGGATCGCCTTCTTTATTATACCAGGGGATTTCAAATGTAAAAATTGGAAACATGCACAAAAATTTAATATATTTTTGACCATAATGGATATTGAAAATCCAATAAAACCGTGATAATATAAAAGCAACTTTTGGAAAGTAGCTTTCCTAAAGTTGCTTTATAAAAAATGAAAAGGAGAATGGAATGATGAAAAACGCCAAGAAATTCTTAGCTATGGCACTGGCTCTGTCCATGGTCCTGTCCCTTGCGGCCTGCGGCGGAGGCGGCAGCACCAACAGCGGGACCCCCGCGGCCAGCGCTTCCGGCAGCGCCGCGGCCTCCTCCGGCGACACCAGCTCCGCTTATCCCAACGATACGATTTCCTTCGTGGTCCCCTACGCCGCCGGCGACGGTCTGGACCTGTCCTGCCGCGCCATGCTGGAGAACATCGACCTGCCCGTCAACACCTTGGTGGAAAACATCAGCGGCGGTTCCGGCACCATCGGCCTGCAGGACGCCTTCGGCCGCGAGGCTGACGGCTACACCGTGGCCATCCTCTCCAACGGTCCCACCATCGCCCAGCCCCTGCTGAACGACACCCTTACTTACACCCTGGAGGACTGGGAAGTGCTGACCTTCATCACCGCCCCCGTTCTGGCGGTCCTGGGCTGCAACAAGTCCCTGGGCATCACCAACAGCGATGAGATGCGCCAGTTCCTGGAGTCCGGCAAGACCTTCACCGTGGGCGTCCCCTCCATGAGCGGATTCGGCTATGTGGCCGCCGCCGCCATGTTCGGCCAGATGGGCATTATGGACAACGTCACCTGGGTCTCCTATGACGGCGCGCCCGCCCTGTATCAGGCTTACCTGTCCGGCGAGATCGACTTCGCCACCTTCGACGACAACTTCGCCGCCCAGTACGCCGCCGCCGGCGACGACGTCACCGTCGGCGTGGTCATGAACGACACCCGCAGCCAGTACTTCCCCGACGTGGCCGCCGCCGGCGAGTGGGGCGTGGAAGGCCTGGGCGCCAACATCGGCTTCAAGGCCGCCGCCGTCAAGAAGGGCACCCCCGCCGACATCTGCGCGTACCTGACCGAGAAGATCAACGAGGCCGTTGTGTCCGAGGGGTATCAGAACTGGTGCCGGGACAACTACTTCGGCGTCCTCAGCGAGAAAGACATCTACACCGGCGAGGAAGCCTTCAACATGCTGGTGGAGCTGCGGGAGACGAACCGCACGGTTCTGACCGCCGCCGGCCTGCTGTGATCAGCCCTCTGACCGTCCAACGTAAACATGACCGCTCCCGCCGCCGCCCAGCGGCGGGAGCGTCTCTTTTCCTGACCCGGAGGTTTTGTTATGGAAGCTAAAAAAGCCCGCGGCGACATCATTTTGTACGCGGTACTTGCCGTTGCCGGCATCGTTTTTTATAAATGGATCATCCCCACCCAGATCTTTATCTCCAAGACAGCCAGCGCAGAGGCCTTTTCTCCGGACACCTTCCCCAACGCGGTCACGCTCCTGTTCATCGCCGCCTCCCTGGCCGGCCTGCTCCTGGCGGTGTTCCGGTACCGCAAGGCGGTCCAAGCGGAGGGGAAGCCCCAGCGGGACACCACGCCGAAAACCAGAAGGGAGATCGTGGGCATCTTTATCCCCTTCATTGTTTTTGCCCTGGTGTTGGCCTACGCCATCATGTTCAAATATGTGGGGTTCATCCCCGCCACCGTCATCATCCCCCCTGTGATCCTGTTCGTGATCGGATGCAGGAAGTGGTACTACTACCCTATCTATTACGCGTTTGCCGCCGCCATGTATCTGCTGTTCCGCTATATCCTGCTGGTCCCCATTCGCTGACAGGAGGTCGTTATGGAAATTCTGCAAAGCATTTTTACGCTCAATAACCTCCTGATGATGAATGTCGGCGTGGCGGTGGGCATCATCATCGGCGCCATGCCCGGCCTGAGCGTGGCCTTCGCCGTCACCGTCCTGATGACCATGACCTTCCATATGGAGTCCCTGCCCGCCATGTACCTGCTGCTGGGCGCCTACTGCGGCGGGCTGTACGGCGGCTCCATCACCGCCACGCTGATCAACACCCCCGGCACCGCCAACGCCGTGTGCACCGCCCTGGAGGGCTACCCCCTGGCCCGGCAGGGCCGCGCGGGCGACGCGCTGAAATGCGCCCTGGTGGCCTCCACCATCGGCGGTCTGGTCAGCTGCTTCGGCCTGAGCTTTTTCGCCCCCCAGCTGGCCAAGATCATTCTGAAGATCGCCTCCCCGGAGTATTTCGCCCTGTGCACCTTCGGCATCGCAGCCGCCATCGGTCTGGAGGGGAACAGCCTCAACAACGTGATCAAAGGCGTGCTGTCCGCCGCCTTCGGCCTGATCCTGTCCTGCGTGGGCGCCGACCCCGTATTCGGCACCAACCGCTTTTCCTTCGGCAGCTACTACATGCTGTCCGGCATCCAGGTGGTCAGCTCCATGCTGGGGGCGTACGCCCTGTGCCAGGTGCTGGTCAACTGCCGGGACGTCTATGTCAAGGGCGACGAGTCCCTGAAGGTCCCCCCGGTGACCAAGGCCACCCTCCGCCTGCGGGACATTCTGAAGCACTGGAAGCTGATCCTCAAGTCCTCCCTGATCGGCGCCATCGTGGGCGCGGTCCCCGGCACCGGCGGCGCCGAGTCCGCCATGATCGCCTACAACGAGGCCAAGCGCACCTCCAAGCACCCCGAGGAGTTCGGCAACGGCTCCATTGAGGGCATCCTGGCCGCGGAGTCCGCCAACAACGCCACCTCCGGCGGCGCCATGATCCCCATGCTGACCCTCAGCATCCCCGGCGACACCGTCATGGCCATCCTGCTCAGCGCCCTGACCATGCAGGGCATCACCCCCGGCGCCAACCTGTTTTCCAGCGGGAGCTTCTGGGTCTACGCCATTATGGGCGGCCTGTTCGTGGTCAATATCTTCATGTTCCTCCAGGGCAGCCTCTGCATCAACCTCTTTGCCCAGGTGTCCAAGATCCCCCAGTCCATCATGACCCCCTGCATCGTGGTCATGTGCGTGATGGGGTCCTACGCCATCAACAACAACATCTTCGAGTGCTTTGTCATGATCGCCTTCGGCCTGATCGGCTTCTTCATGAAGAAGTTCGGCTTCCCCGTCACCCCCCTGTGCATCTCCCTGGTCCTGGGCAAGATGTTTGAGACCAACCTGCGCCGCTCCCTGATCCTGTCCAAGGGGAATCCCTTCGTCTTCTTTACCCGCCCCATCTCCTGCGGCATCCTGATCCTGGCCGCTTTCATGCTGTTCTTCCCCATCATCAGCAACACGCTGGCCGCCCGCCGGAAGAACAAAGACGCCGGCAAACAGAATTGACTCACTCAGCCAGAAAGGAGTTGGTTTTATGATTCTTTCCACGGAAAACGGCGCGCTGCGCGCCCTGGTGGGCGAACGCAGGGCCATTGAGATCCTGGCCCGCGCCGGCTTCGACGCCATCGACTACACCTTTACTCCCTGGATGGAGCGGGGCGAAATGCCCTGGAACGGAAACGAGTACACGGCCTACGCCAAAGAAGTGAACCAGATGGCCAAGGACAACGGCGTTTTCTTCAACCAGGCCCACGCCCCCTTCATCTTCCACACCAGCTACCTGCCCGACTGGAACCGGGAGATCCTGCCGCTGCAGATCCGCTGCATGGAGGCCTGCGCCCTGCTGGGCATCCCCCACATGGTGGTCCACCCCGTCCACCACCTGCCCTACAACCGCCAGGGCAAAGCCGGCGAGACCAACGCGGACATCATCTGGAAGCTGAACCTGGAATACTACCGCCTGCTCCAGCCCTACGCCAAGCAGTTCGGGGTGAAAATGTGCCTGGAAAACATGTTTGGCGAGGACCCCCGCCGGGGCTGCCTGGTGCCGGACATGTTCTCCGACCCCCATGAGTACGCCCAGTTCTTCGACAGTCTGGAGGACTCCGACAACTTCACCTGCTGCGTGGACACCGGCCACTCCGGCATCGTGGGCCAGGACGCGGGAGACACCATCCGGGTCCTGGGCAGCCGGGTGAAGGCCCTGCACATCAACGACAACGACTACCGCAGCGACGGCCACCTCATCCCCTTCCAGGGCAAGATCGACTGGGACGACGTGATGAAGGCCCTGGCCCAGGTCCATTACAGCGGCGACTTCACCTTTGAGGCCCTGCACCTCTATGAGGGCGCCGACGAGGGCTTCTACCCCGTGGCCGCCAAATACCTGCACGATGTGGGCCGCTATCTGATCGGCAAGTTTGAAGCATATTCCGCCCGGTTATGACCGCGCAGCGCGGCCCGTTTCCCGCGGCGGCTCATAAGGAGGCGCAGATCGCCATGCAAATCATCGCGGATACCCATACACACACTATCGTGAGCGGCGACGCCCACAGCACCCTGCTGGAGAACCTCCAGGCGGCCAAAGCCCGGGGGCTGCAATTCCTGTGCGTGACGGAGCATGTCAGCTCCATCCCCAGAGCGGCTCCCCCCGCCTATTTCAAAAGCATGTGCTCCATCCCCAGGAGCTACGACGGGGTCCAGATCGCCCGGGGCGTCGAGGCCAACATTCTGGACTATACGGGAAAACTGGACATGCCGGACGACATTCTGGACTGGCTGGACTGGGTCATCGCCTCCCTCCACGACCTGGTGATCGCCCCCGCCACCAAGGCGGAACACACCGCCTGCTGGCTGGCCATCGCGGAAAACCCCCTGGTGGACGTCATCGGCCACTGCGGCGACCCCCGCTACGCCTTCGATCTGGATGAGGTCATGGGCGCCTTCCACCGGCACGGCAAGATCGTGGAGATCAACAGCCACTCCTTCACCGGCCGCGCCGGCTCGCGGGAGGGCTGCCGCCAGGTGGCCCTGGCCTGCATGAAGTATGACGTCCCCATCGTGGTCAGCTCGGACGCCCACTTTGTGGACCATGTGGGCTATTTCAAAGAGGCGCTGGACATGCTGGAGGACATCCGCTTCCCGGAGGACCTGATCCTGAACGCGGACGCGCGGCGGTTTGAGGCCTGCCTGCGCGGCAAACGCACCCAGCCATAAAAGGAGAGGACCGCAGTCATGTTTGACGTTGTGGCATTAGGTGAACTACTGATCGACTTTACGCCCGCCGGCACGTCGGACCAGGGGGCGGCGCTGTTCGCCCGGAACGCCGGCGGAGCGCCCGCCAATGTGCTGGCGATGCTGTCCATCCTGGGCAAAAAGACCGCTTTCATCGGCAAGGTGGGCCGGGACAGCTTCGGCCGGTTTCTGAAACAGACGGTGGCGGACCGGGGGATCGACGTCTCCCACCTGATCGAGAGCCCCCATGAGCCCACCACGCTGGCCTTTGTCCAGCTGGACGAGACAGGGGACCGCTCCTTCGAATTTTACCGCCGCCAGAGCGCCGACGTGATGCTGCGGCCGGAGGAGGTATCCCGGCAGCTGCTGGAGCAATGCCGCCTGTTTCATTTCGGCTCCGTGTCCATGACGGCGGAGCCCGCCCGCTCCGCCACCCTGTTTGCCGCCCGGGAGGCCAGGCGGCTGGGAAAGCTGGTCAGCTACGACCCCAACTTCCGTCCCGCCCTCTGGTCCAGTCCGGACGACGCCGTTTCTATTATGGCCTCCGGCCTTGATTACGCCGACATCGTGAAGGTATCGGACGACGAGGTGGCCCTTTTGACCGGGGAGACGGACTACCTCCGGGGCGCCCGCGCCCTGGTACAGCGGGGCGCCAAGCTGGCCCTGGTCACGGCGGGCCCCCAGGGGACCTGGTACGCCTCCGCCGCCGGGTGCGGCGGCCATGTGCCCTCCTTCCGGGTCCCGGCCATCGACACCACCGGCGCCGGGGACACCTTCCTGGGGACGCTGCTCAGCCAGATCCTGGACCAGGCGCTCCCCCCGGAGGCGCTGTCCGACGCCCAGCTGCGCGGCATCATCCGGTACGCCAACGCGGCAGGCGCGCTCTCCACCACGGGCATGGGCGCCATCGCCTCCATGCCCACCAGACAGCAAATTGAAAAATGCTTAAAAAGTGAGGAACAGGGATGAAGGGAACGTTTTTTCTGGGCAATCAAACCTTTGAGACCCGCACGCTGCCCGAGCATGATCTCGCCGCGGACGAGGTACTGGTGCGGGTGGCGGCCTGCGGCGTCTGCGGCACAGACGTACATATCTACCACGGGGACAAAGGCTCCGCCGATGTGCAGCCCCCCGTCATTCTGGGGCACGAGTTCTCCGGCGTGGTGGAAAAGACCGGGTCCGGGGTGACCAAGGTGGCGGTGGGGGACCACGTCACCGTGGACCCCAACATCTACTGCGGGGAGTGCCACTACTGCCGCATGGGCAAAAAGCAGCTGTGCACCGCCCTGCGCGCCATCGGCGTCAACCGGAACGGCGGCTTTGCCGAATATTGCTATGTCCCCCAGTCCCAGTGCTACCAGCTGTCAAAGGAGGTCCCCCTGGCCCACGGCGCCATGGCGGAGCCCCTGGCCTGCTGTATCCACGGCATTGACCGCGCCCAGATCCGCCCCGGCAGCACCGTGTGCGTGATCGGCGGCGGCGCCATCGGGCTGCTCATGGTGCAGCTGGCCCGCCTCTCCGGCGCCTCCCGGGTCATCCTCAGCGAGCCCGTCCCCCTGCGCCGGGAGATCGGCCTCCAGGTGGGGGCGGACCACGTCATCGACCCGGTCAACGAGCCGCTGAAGGAGCGGCTGACCCAGCTTCTGGGGGTGGACGGCGCCGACGTGGTGATCGAATGCGTGGGGAACACCGCCGCCACCGCCCAGGCCTTCCAGGCGGCCAAGCGGGGCACCACCCTCCTGCTGTTCAGCGTCCCCAAGGCGGGGTCCACCCACCCCCTCAGCCTGGAAGACGTCTACCAGAAGGAGCTGACCATCGTGGGCTCTATGATCAACCCGGACACCCACCTGCGGGCCGTGGAGCTGATCAACAGCGGCCGCATCCAGCTGGCGCCCCTGATCACCCACCACTATCCGGTGGAACAGGTCAAGGAGGCCATCCTGATGCAGATGAGCAGCCAGTCCATCAAGGTCATGGTGGGAAACGGATAAGGAGAGGACACTATGTTACAGCAGGTCATGACCAAACCGGGAGAGGTCACATTCCGGGAGACCGAGACCCCTGTCCCCCAGGCGGGCCAGGTTTTGATCCGGATGACGCGGCTGGGGATCTGCGGCTCTGATATTCACGTCTATCACGGGACGCACCCCTTCACCGCCTATCCCGTCACCCAGGGGCACGAGGTCTCCGGCGTCATTGAAGCGGTGGGGCCGGGCGTACAGGGCCTGTCCGCCGGGCAGAAGGTCACCGTTCAGCCCCAGATCGTCTGCGGCCGGTGCTACCCCTGCCGCCACGGGAAATACAACCTGTGCGAGCATCTGAAGGTCATGGGCTTTCAGTCCACCGGCATGGCCTCGGAGTATTTCGCCGTTGACGCGGAAAAGGTCCTGGCGCTGCCGGAGGACATGAGCTTTGACGACGGAGCCATGCTGGAGCCTCTGGCGGTGGCCGTCCACGCCATCCGGCGCTTCGGCGACGTGTTCGGCAAGGACGTGGCGGTCCTGGGCGCGGGGCCCATCGGCAACCTGGTGGCCCAGACCGCCAAGGGCCTCGGCGCCCGGTCTGTGCTGATCTCCGACATCAGCGCTCACCGGCTGGCGCTGGCCCGGAGATGCGGCATCGACCACTGCGTCAACACCGGGAGCGCCGACTTCGGCGACGCCATGGTCCAGGCCTTCGGCCCGGACAAGGCCGACGTGATCTACGACTGCGCCGCCAACGACACCACCATGGGCCAGGCCATCCGCTGCGCCCGCAAGGGCAGCACCATCATTCTGGTGGGGGTCTACGCCGGCATGGCCCATGTGGACCTGGCCGTTCTGAACGACCACGAACTGGATCTGAACACCACCATGATGTACCGCCGGGAGGACTTTCTCACCGCCATCCAGCTGCTGCAGGAGAAAAAGGTCCGGCTGTCCCCCCTGGTCAGCCGCCACTTCCCCTTCCGGGAATTTGCCGAGGCCTACCGCTACATCGACGCCAACCGTGAGGAGGCCATGAAGGTCCTGATCGACATTTCCGAATCATAATTTTGCCGCAAAAGATGGTCCCGCCGGAAGGAAACAGACTGTTCCTTCCGGCGGGACCTTTTTGTCATTTCTTTTGCAGCTTCCGGCGGCTGCCGTCGGGGTACTGGATATAGGTGTTGTCCAGGTGGGCGGCCAGGCTGCGCTTATGGGCGTCGATATACTCCCGGCGCAGGGCGTCCCGCTCCGCCGTCTCCTCCGGCGTCAGGCCCTCCGGGCTTTTGGCCTTGCGGGCCAGCTCGTTGATGCGGTCGATCTTGGCTTGTTCCATGTTGTCTCTCCTACGCTCCTTTGCTCATACATACCGCTCCAGAACCAGCATGGTGCGGCCTTTTTTGGACTGTCCGGGGACCTCTTTCACCACGCACTTGCCCAGGCCCCGGCAGGTGAGCACGTCCCCCTCCTCAATCTGCTTGTCCCCCTTCAGACAGTCCCGGTGGTTGACGGCCACCTTCCCGGCGGCGATATAGGCCGCCGCCTTGGATCGGGACAGGGAGAAGCCCGCGGCCAGCACCGCGTCCAGGCGGGGGGTGGCCACCGTGTCCCGGATGGTCCTGACCTGGGCGGGCCTGGGCGCCAGCTGGGACAGGGGGATCTCCCGCAACGACACCTTCCAGCGCCCCGCGCTCTCCCACTGGGAGAGGAGGATGGGGGCCGCCTCCCGGAGGACCACCACCTGGCACCGCCCCGGCTCGGGCAGCAGGATGTCCCCCAGCTTCTCCCGGGTCAGGCCCAGGCCCATGAGCGCCCCCAGAATATCCCGGTGTCCCGGCTGGGCGTCCCGGGGGAACACGCCCTCCACGGCGGTGAGCGGCCCCTCCGGGTCGGTCAGAACGTCTTCTTTCTCCTGCCAGTCGGGGAGAAACGCGCAGACGGTCCGCTCCGCCCCCTCATAGCCGCCCCAGAACAGGTGCCTGGGCCGCCCCCAGGCGTTGAGCAGGTCGCTCACCGAGGCCCCCTCCCCCGGGGACAGGAAGGGCGTGTGGGCGGGGACGCCCCGGCTCTGGGCCAGCTCCAGCTTGTCCAGCGCCCGGGCCAGCAGCACCCGCTCCTCCCCGCTGTGGGCGCAGCGGTCCAGCAGTTCCTTTTTGTTCACGGCCTCGTCCTCCTTTTTCCGCTCTCCAGTATAGGTTGCCCGGCAGGGCTTTGTCAATGGAAAGGGCGGCAAACCGAAATCAGGCGGGGACAAAAAAGCCTCCCTTGACAATTCCGCTCCGGGGTGATATAGTGTCAGGTGTGAAATCAGCGCCGACGGAGAAGAAACCGTGGGAACCGCCCAGAGAGGGACGCGCTTGGTGGAAGCGTCCCGCGGGAAACACGGCCGTACCACTCCTGAGCCGCCCGGGACGACCGGGACGGGGCCCTCCCGTTACAGGGGGACACGAGCGACGGGCCTTGGCCCGTAAGCAGGGTGGAACCGTGGAATACGTTTTTCGTATCCCACCCCTGATGAGATCAGGGGTGGGATTTTTTCATCTCGCCCCTCAATACAAGGAGGAATCGTTATGTCCGAAGAAAACAATCAGTTTACCTTTGAAAATCCCCAATACCGCCGCACCTACTGGCACACCTGCTCCCACATCCTGGCCCAGGCCGTCAAGCGCCTGTTCCCCGAGGTGAAGCTGGCCATCGGCCCCTCCATCGAGGAGGGCTTCTACTATGACATGGACTCTCCCTTCCCCTTCACCCCCGAGATCCTGGAGCAGATCGAGGGGGAGATGCGGAAGATCTGCAAGGAGAAGCTGAAGCTGGAGCGGTTTGAGCTGCCCCGGGCCGAGGCTCTGAAGTTCATGGAGGAGAAGGGCGAGCCCTACAAGGTGGAGCTCATCAACGACCTGCCCGAGGACGCCCACATCTCCTTCTACAAGCAGGGCGAGTTCACCGACCTGTGCGCCGGTCCCCACCTGGACTCCACCGGCCGGGTCAAGGGCAACGGCATCAAGCTCACCGCCTGCAACGCCGCCTACTGGCGGGGCGACTCCAACCGGGAGACCCTCCAGCGCATCTACGGCATCGCCTTCCCCAAGAAGGACGAGCTGGACGCCTACCTGCAGCGCATCGAGGAGGCCAAGAAGCGGGACCACCGCAAGCTGGGCAAGGAGCTGGGCCTGTTCGCCTTCCGGGACGAGGCCCCCGGCTTCCCCTTCTACCTCCCCAAGGGTATGGTGCTGAAAAACACCCTGATCGACTACTGGCGCCAGGTCCATAAGAAGTGGGACTATCTGGAGATCTCCACCCCCCAGATCATGAAGCGCACCCTGTGGGAGACCTCCGGCCACTGGGACCACTACAAGGAGAACATGTACACCACCGTCATCGACGACGAGGACTTCGCCATCAAGCCCATGAACTGCCCCGGCAGCATCCTGGTCTATGACCTGGAGCCCCACTCCTACCGGGACCTGCCCCTGCGCTACGGCGAGCTGGGCCTGGTCCACCGCCACGAGCTGTCCGGCGCCCTCCACGGCATGTTCCGGGTCCGCTGCTTCACCCAGGACGACGCCCACATCCTGCTGGCCAAGGACCAGATCAAGGACGAGGTCATCCGCATCGCCCAGCTCTTCGACGAGGTCTACTCCCTCTTCGGCCTGCCCTACAAGATCGAGCTGTCCACCATGCCCGACGACCATATCGGCTCCGTGGAGGATTGGGACATCGCCACCGGCGCCCTGGCCGACGCCATCACCAGCATCGGCAAGACCTACGAGGTCAACCCCGGCGACGGCGCCTTCTACGGCCCCAAGCTGGACTTCCACATTCAGGACTCCCTGGGCCGCACCTGGCAGTGCGGCACCATCCAGCTGGACTACCAGCTCCCCGGCCGCTTCAACCTGGAGTACACCGGCGCTGACGGCGAGAAGCACTGCCCCGTCATGATCCACCGGGTGGTCTTCGGCTCCATCGAGCGGTTCATCGGCATCATCACCGAGCACTTCGCCGGCGCTTTCCCCACCTGGCTGTCCCCCGTCCAGGTGAAGGTGCTGCCCGTCACCGACCGGGCCGCCGACTATGCCAACCAGGTTTCCGCCCAGCTGGAGGCCCAGGGCTGCCGGGTGGAGGTGGACCACCGGAACGAGAAGATCGGCAAGAAGATCCGCGAGGCCCAGCTCCAGAAGATCCCCTATATGCTGGTGGTGGGTGACCGGGACATGGAGAACCAGACCGTCTCCGTCCGGCACCGCTCCGGCGAGGACATGGGCGCCATGTCCATGGACCAGTTCTCCGCCATGCTCCACGAAGTGGTGGACTCCAAGGTCAACAAGTGAAATCCCGCTGTATGAAGCACGAAACGCGGGCGGCCCAATGAGCCGCCCGCGTTTTTCTTTGCCAAGGTGTGCTTATGTCCGTTCCTTCTGGTCCCGGAACCATTGGACCAGCTCCGCCTCCGGCATGGGCCGGGCGTAGTAAAAGCCCTGGAGCCGGTCCGCCCCGCAGCGCAGGGCCAGCTCCGCCTGCTGGCGGCTCTCGATCCCCTCGGCCACCACCTGATCCCCCAGCTTGTGGAAGAAGGGGATGATGGTGTCCGCCATCATCCGTGCCCTGGGGTTATCCGGCAATCCCACCATCAGGCTGCGGTCCAGCTTGATGGCCTCAAAGGGCAGGTCCAGAACGGAGGAAAAATTGGAGTAGCCCGTTCCGAAATCGTCCAGATAAAAATTCAGCTTCCGGCGGCACAGCGCCGCCATGCTCTCCCGCACATAGGCGGTATTGTCCAGCAGCACCCGCTCGGTGATCTCCAGCTTCAGCCGCTCCGGCGCCACGCCGTACCGCTCCAACGCTTTTTCGATCCTCTGGCCCAGATCCTTCCGCAGGAACTGCTGCATGGACAGGTTGATGGACACCGATTTCAGCTCCGGCACCGCCCCGCTGCCCAGGAAGCGGCAGACCCCGTCCAGCACGATCCAGCTCAGGGCGTCGATCATCCCCGTCTCCTCGGCCAGGGGGATAAACTCGCCCGGGGAAATGGGCCTGCCCTGGCCGTCAGACAGGCGGAGCAGGGCCTCCGCCGACTCAAAGCTCCCGGTGTCCCGGTGGTAGACCGGCTGGTACCACACCTGGAAGGTCCTATCCCGGATGGCTTGCTGCAGGGTGCGGATCAGGTACTCCCGGCGCTGATGCCGCCGGGCGGTCTCCCCGTCAAAGCGGACCAGCTCCCGGTTCTCCTCCTTCGCCAGACGGATGGAATATTCCAGATAGCCGATGATCTGTTCCGGCGTCCAGTCCTGGCCCCGGTAGGTCAGCTCCGCCACGCAGGCGGGCACGGACACGTGGTCCGCCCCCAGGGTCCAGTCCTCCCGGAAGCGGCGGCAGACCTCCTCCAGCTGCTTCTCTCCCCCGCTGGGCAGCAGCATGGCAAATTCCACGCTGCTGAACCGGAACACCCGTCCCCCGCCGGCCGCGCCGCGCAGGAAGGAGGCGATCTGGAACAGGACGGCGTCTCCCCCGCCGTGGCCGTAGACCTGATTGACCCTGGAGAACTGCTTCAGCGCCACCAGAATGATCTGGTACTCCTGGCGGCCGGCGGTGCGCAGGGTCAGCTCCTCCAGAAAACTCTTCCGGTTGTATACGCCGGTCAGGCCATCCCGCTCAATGCGGCTGCTCTGGAAGCTGATGAAAATGATCAGGTCCGCCAGGGCGCTGATGGCCCCGTTGAGCAGCTGCTCCGGATAGGCCAGCTGGTAAGCCACCAGCAGCACCACGATGGTGGGCACCGTGCACATGATCCGGAACACGGCCCTGCCCACGCTCCTCCGGTTCCGGATATAACAGGCGGCCAGCATGACCAGCTCCACCGCCGGGACGGCGAAGCCCACCTTGTTCAGCGGCCCCCGGCAGTAGTTTCCCGCCGCGTCAAAATAAAACAGCACGCCGCTGTCCAGATTCCACAGCGTCAGCAGCAGGTAGAGCAGCGTCACCACCGTCAGCCCCACCGCCGCCCGGCGGAGGCACCGCTTGTCGTAGACATACTCCAGCATCCGCTGAAACAGGTAAAAGGCAATGACGGAGCACATAAGGACGCTGACGAGAAAATAGGCGCTGTTCAGCAGCATATTGACCCACAGGGGGAAGCGGTGGAAATTTTCAATGGTGTAGACGCTGGTGATGTTCAGGAGGATCGACGCCACCGACAGCCACAGGCAGCACCAGTAGAGCCGCCTGCGGAAAGAGTGGACCTGCCGCTTATCATAGAAAAACAGCATGATGATGATAATGAGGATCAGCGCGAAATATTCCGACAACAGCGGCCAACGGATCATGTTCCTCACCTCGACACCGGCGGGAATCCGGCAGCCGGACCGGATGGCCCATCCCGCGGCTTGGTCTTTGTTTCCAGTTTCATTGTAAGTCACGTCTTTTCAAAAATCAAACAAATATCTAAATTTTTTGTAATTTTTTGCGTGCCAGCTTTCTTAGCCACTTTGACCGGTCCTATTTCCCCGAAATGCTTAAAAATTTTTGGCCGTCATCCCGCTCCCCGCTTGGTTTTTCCCCGTAATGAGAATAATTCCTGTTGTTCTCTGGATTTTTGCCGCCTTCTGTGGTATGCTGGACCTATCCGAATTTCGCCCGGACCCTCCGGCGCGATCTTACGACCACATCATTAAGGAGGCTCACCATGAAAGATCCGAAAGCCATGTACGCCCTGAGCTATGGCCTGTTCGTCCTCACCGCCCGCCAGGGGGAGAAGGACAACGGCTGCATCATCAACACCGGCATGCAGGTGACCACAGACCCCAACCGCGTCATCATCACCGTCAACAAGAAGAATTACACCCACGACATGGTGCTGGCCACCGGGCAATTTGCCCTGTCCGTCCTGTCGGAACAGGCGGATTTCAGCCTGTTCCAGCGCTTTGGCTTCCAGTCCGGACGGGATACCGACAAATTCGCCGGCTTTGAGGACAATATCCGCCGGGGCGAGGACGGCCTGTACTATGTGACCCAGGGGACCAGCGCCCGGCTGTCCTGCCAGGTGGTGTCCACCCTGGACCTGGGCACCCACACCCTGTTCCTGGCCGACGTGGTGGAGGGCGAGGTGCTGTCCCGCGACCCCAGCGCCACCTACGCCTACTATCAGGCCAACATCAAGCCCAAGCCCCAGGCCGCCGCTCCCTCCGCCAAGAAGCGCTGGGTGTGCACCGTCTGCGGCTACGTCTATGAGGGCGACTTCCTGCCCGCCGACTTTATCTGCCCCCTGTGCAAGCATCCCGCTTCCGACTTTGAACCCCTGGCGTAACCATATTAAAATAGCTGAAAAACACGGCCGGAGGGCGCAACCTCCGGCCGTGTTTTCCGTCTTGAGCAATAGAGCGTCTTCTTGCCTTTCCCGGGGCGGGACAGTACAATAATAGAAAAGGTATGTCACCGTCCCAGCCACTGGGCGTAGCTCTGGGCGCTCCCCACCCGGCCCACGGCGGACAGGGAGGCCCGGTCCATTTGGAAGATCTCCCCCGCCAGGTCCCGCAGCTGTTCCCGGGTGACGGCGTCGTAGAGGCCCAGGATCTCCTCCGTCTCCCGGACCTTGCCGTACAGCAGGGCGGAGGAGCCCAGATGGCTCATCCGGGTCTGCACCGACTCGGCCCCCATGAGGAGGTTGGCTTTGGCCTGCTCCCGCACCCGGTCCAGCTCCTCCTGGGTGGGACCGTGGCCGGCCAGGTCGGACACCACCTCCCGGACGGTGGTCAGGGCCTGTCCCTCCTGCTCCCGGCTGACGGCGGTGTACACCCCCAGAAAGCCGGTATCCGCCTGGTCGGAGGCGTAGGAGTACACCGTGTAGCACAGGCCCCGCTTCTCCCGCACCTCCTGGAACAGCCGGGAGGAGCACCCGCCCCCCAGCAGGGAGTTGAGCAGCAGCAGCTGGGGCCGCCGCTCGTCCAGGTAGGACAGGGCGGGAAAGGCCAGGATCAGGTGGTTCTGCTCGATGGCCTTTTTCCGGGCGGTGACGGCGGGCCGGTAGGAGACGGGCCTCTGCTCCGGCACCGGACCGGGCTCCAGCGCGGACAGGCAGTCCTTCAGGGCGTCCACCTGCCGCTGGGAAAAGCTGCCCGCCAGGGCGGCCACCAGTACCCCGGGGCGGTAGTGCTCCTTCTGCCACCGGGCCAGCCACTCCCCGGTCATCCCCTCCAGGGTGGCCTGGGTGCCCAGAATGGGACGGCCCAGGGAAGTACCTTTATAGACGGCGGCGGACAGCCGCTCGGCCACCAGGTCCTCCGGGGTGTCCTCGTACATGCCGATCTCCTCCAGCACCACTCCCCGCTCGGTCTCCACGTCCTCCTGGGCAAACCGGGAGTGGAACAGCATGTCGCTGAGAATGTCCAGGCTCCGGTCCAGGTGGGCGTCCAGGCTCCGGGCGTAGAAGCAGGTGTGCTCCTTGGTGGTGTAGGCGTTGACCTGGCCGCCGATGGCGTCCATGTCCCGGGCCAGCTGGGCGGTGGAGCGGCGCTGGGTGCCCTTAAACAGCATGTGCTCGATAAAATGGGCGGCGCCGTTCTCTCCGGCCTGCTCATGCCGGGAACCCACCCCCACAAAAAAGCCCAGGGCGGCGGACCGCGCGCCGGGGATCTCCTCCGTCAGCAGCCGGGCGCCGTTGGGCAGCTTGATCTCCTGATACATGGTTCTGGACCTCCTGTCCAAATGAAGTCCCCAGCAGTATACCACACAATCCCGGCCCCGTCCACCATCCCCCGGCGGGCCATCCACAGAAAGGAGTCCCCATGGAAGACCACAAGATCATTGAACTGTACTGGGCCCGGTCCCAACAGGCCATCCAGGAGAGCGAGGACAAGTACGGCCCCTACTGCCGCTCCATTGCCCGGGGCATCCTGGACCGGGAGGAGGACGCGGAGGAGTGCGTCAACGACACCTGGTTCCGGGCCTGGAACGCCATGCCGCCCCAGCGGCCCAACATCCTGTCCGCCTTCTTCGGCAAGCTGACCCGGAACCTGTCTCTGGACCGCTGGCGGAAGAACCGGGCGGCCAAACGCGGGGGCAGCCAGGTGGAGGTGGCCCTCCAGGAGCTGGAGCACTGCCTGCCCGACCACCGCCGCCCCGACGAGGAGCTGGAGGCCGGGGAGACCGCGGCCCTCATCTCCGATTTTCTTTGGAAGCAGCCGGAGCTGGACCGGCGGCTGTTCGTGCGGCGGTATTTCCACCTGGAATCCACTGACACCCTGGCCCGGCGCTTCGGGCTGACGGAGAGTCAGGCCAAGTCCCGGCTCCACCGCACCCGGCAGAAGCTGAAAGCGGCACTGGAAAAGGAGGGGATCGCGGTATGACAGCGGAATATTTACTGGAGGCCATGGGCCTCATTGACGACGGCCTGATCCAGGACGCGGAGGTCCGCCCCGCCGCCCGGCCCGCCCCTGTCCGGTGGCAGCGGTGGGGTGCGCTGGCCGCCTGCCTGGCGGTGGTGGTCGCCCTGGGCTACGGGGTGGCCCACCTGCCCATGGGCGGCAGCTCCAGCGCCGCCACCGCCTCCAGCGCCGCCTGCGGCGCTGCCGATATGGAAAGCGGAGAGATCAACAGCCCCGCCGCCGGAACCGGAGAGTCCGCCGCCGTTGCGGACGCCTCCATCTTTACGGACCAAGGAGAGTACCGCCTGACCGGGGAGGTTACAGAGGTCCTGCCCGAGGGCGCGCGGGAGCTGGCGCCCCTGTCCGGGCTATACCCCGACGCCCCCTTCCCCGCCACCGACAGGGAGGAGTATGTGGGCTGCCCCCTGTTTGTATCCCCCGACGGCACCCTGTACCTCCAGCTGCCCGAGGGCGGTTACGCCGCGGCGGAGCTGGCGGAGCCCTAGGGGTGGAATCCGCGGGGTCCAGATCCCCGCCGCATCCCGTAGGGCCCGGTGCCCTCACCGGGCCGTCCCCCGGCGGCGGGGGCAAGCCCCCGCCCTACCTAACCACAAAAAACAGGTCCCGCGCCCATGGCGCGGGACCTGTTGGCTTACATTCCCTTGTTTTCTTCTTCCATGACCCGGACCCGGATCTCCAGCACCCGGCGGTGCTCCACCTTAGTGACGGTGACGTCCAGCCCCTCGGCCTGGAAGTGGTCCCCCTCCTCAGGGACCCGGCCCACCTGCTCCATGACCCAGCCGGAGACGGTGGCGGCGCCGCAGGCGCCTTTCACCTGGAACAGGTCGTACATGTCGTCCAGGTCGGCGGAGCAGGCGATGAGGTAGCTGCCGTCCTCCTGCTTCCGGAAGGTCTCGATGACCTCGTCGTGCTCATCCCAGATCTCGCCCACCAGCTCCTCCACAATGTCCTCCAAAGTGGCGATGCCCTCGGTGCCGCCGTACTCATCCACCACCACGGCCATGTGGGCCTTGTTCTTCTGGAGGATGCGCAGCAGCTCGGAGATCTTGGTGTTGCCCGTGGTATAGAACACCGGGGACTTGATGTTGGACACCATGGTCTCCCCCCGGTAGCGGGCGGCGTAAAAGTCCTTCTCGTGGACCACGCCCACGATATTGTCGATGGTGTCGTGGTAAATGGGGATGCGGGAGTAGCCGCTCTCCGCGAAGAGGGCGCCCATCTCCTCCATGGTGCTGTTCTCCCCGGCGGCCACCAGGTCCACCCGGGGGGTGAGGATCTCGGACACCTCCAGGTCGTTGAACTCGATGGCGTTGCGGATCAGGTCGCTCTCATGCTCATCCAGTCCGCCCTCGTTCTCCGCCTGGTCCACCATGCCCACCAGCTCCTCCTCGGTGATGCCGTCCTCCCCCTTCTTCCGGAACACCCGGCCCAGCAGGCGCTTCCACTGGGTGAACAGGAAGTTGAGAGGGGTGAGCACCACCATGAGCAGCTTCAGCAGGGGGTAGGAGAACATGGCCCAGCTCTCCGGGTTCTCCTTGGCCAGGCTCTTGGGGCTGATCTCCCCGAAGATGAGGATGATGACGGTGAGGGCCACCGTGGCCACCGTGGGGCCGTACTGACGGAACCACTTGGTGCACAGCACCGTGGCCACGGTGGTGGCGGTGATGTTGACGATGTTGTTGCCGATGAGGATGGTGGATAAAAGTTTGTCGTACTCCTCCGCCAGCTCCAGGGCCCTGGCGGCCCGGAGGCTGCCGTTGTCGGCCCGGGTCCGCAGGCGGATGCGGTTCAGGGAGGTGAAGGCGGTCTCAGTGGCGGAAAAATAGGCGGACAGGGCCACCAGGACCACCAGGGCGACGAGCATACTGATACTGCTGCTGTCCATTTGGGACGGATCAACTCTGCTTTCTTTCAAAATTTTGTTCCGCAAATGTGTATTTTGGTAGGAGTATAGCATACCGAATCGGGGAATGCAACGGATTTCCTGGGAACTTTGGGGGCTGCCCCCCTGTTTTTGTCTGTTTTCCCCCTGTATCCCACGGAATTTTTACAGAAAAATCTCAAAAACCTCTTGACGGCGCCATCGTTCCTGTGATATAGTTTCTCTACCTGTGAAAGGGGCTTTTTTTCGTGCGCATTTTTACGGTGTATGACGCAGGAACCCCTTCCTCCGCCTGTGCGGACACAGGGAGGCAATTTGCCGGATCCCACCGTAGCGCCGACGCTGTTACCGCGTCTTTTTGCCGCTGGATCCGGTTTGATGAGCCGGATCCGGCGTTTTGCTTTTTTGGCGGCGTCCGCAAATGGCTCAAGCAACACAGCTTTTCTCCGGAAAAGCTGCCACATTAAAAGGAGGTGCCGAACAAATGGCAAGCAAGGCCGGCGCGCGCATCAAGATCACCCTGCGGTGCTCTGAGTGCAAGCAGAGAAACTACAACACCATGAAGAACAAGAAGAATACCCCTGACCGCCTGGAGCTGAACAAGTACTGCCCCTTCTGCAGAAAGCACACTGTCCACAATGAGACCAAGTAATTGTGTCTCTCAGGCTGAAAGGAAAGAAGGGTAACAATGGCTGAGAACGAAAAGCTGGAGCAGGCCGCCCAGGCCGGCTCCGACAAGGCCGATAAGGCCAAAAAGGACAAGAAGAACGCCAAGCCCGGTTTCTTCGCCCGCATCGGCAAATGGCTCAAGGAAATGAAGAGCGAGCTGAAGAAGGTCCAGTGGCCCACCCGCAAGCAGACCATCAACAACACCCTGATCGTCATCGCCTGCGTCATCGTGGTCGGCGTTTTTATCTGGGTCTTTGACTTTATCGCCAACAGCGCTATCGACGTCCTCCTCACTCTCCTGAGGTAAGCGAAATGGCGGACAATGCGAATTGGTATGTGGTCCACACCTATTCCGGCTATGAGAACACGGTGAAGGCCACCATCGAAAAGTATGTCGAAAACCGCAACATGCGGGACCTGATCCACGAGATCAGCATCCCCCTGGAGACCGTCACCGAGATCACGGACAACGGCCCCAAGGAAGTGGAGCGCAAGGTATTCCCCGGCTACGTCCTGGTCAAGATGGTCATGAACGACGAGACCTGGCACGTGGTCCGGAACATCCGCGGCGTCACCGGCTTCCTGGGCGAGGGCAACAAGCCCATCCCCCTGTCCGACGCCGACGTGGCCTCTCTGGGCGTGGAGAAGCGTGAGGTCGTGGTCAGCTACCAGGAGGGCGACACCGTCCGGATCACCGACGGCGCGCTGGAGTCCTTCCTGGGTACCGTGGAGGAGATCGACCTGGAGCGCAGCAAGGTCCGGGTGGTGGTGTCCATGTTCGGACGCGAGACCCCCGTGGAGCTGGAGCTGGACCAGGTGGAACCCGCCAACGAATAAGAAGCGTCCGAGCCGTTGTGAGCAGCGAGCCTGGACCGGAGCGAGGGCGAGAACCCAGGAAACGCAAGTTTCCGGTTCGAGTCCGAGTCGAAGGGAAGGGGAGCGCCGCGAACAGGCGAGGCGTGACAACAACCCAGCGTCCGAGCCGCTGTGAGCAGCGGCACATCAGGGCGCATCATCCACAAACAACAGCCCGCGGCACAGCCGCGTGAACGTGGGAGGAGCCGCAGAGGCTCCGCCAAACGACCACATTTTTCTAATGGAGGTGCTCTTTCGTGGCACAGAAAGTAACTGGATATGTAAAACTTCAGATCCCCGCCGGCAAGGCGACTCCCGCCCCCCCTGTTGGTCCCGCTCTGGGCCAGCAC